>TARA_B110000879_G_scaffold51184_1_pt1 | contig 10406 bp, 12 predicted proteins | sample TARA_B110000879 | Tara Oceans TARA_B110000879 (sample SAMEA4398094) | marine metagenome | biome: Polar Biome; feature: [SRF] surface water layer (ENVO:00010504); material: water (ENVO:00002006), including particulate matter (ENVO:01000060) such as... | depth 5 m
TAAATACTTTATCCATGGCTTCCTTTTCTGTACAATCAACATTATGCCACTTTACTGTTGACTCTATAATTGATTCAATTCCATCAATATTTTTATGGGAGGTGTTACATAGATTATCAACAATAATAGGGGTATAGCCTGCAGTAATTAGTTCTATAATTGTATGGGAACCAATATATCCCGCTCCACCTGTTACAAGTATTTTTTTCATAGTTTATTTTTTAAGTGTATATATTTATAATTAACTATTTTCTTTTGCATTTGATATGCTAGCATTTAGTTCAAATCCTGTGAGTAGGATAATGGAATTAAAGTACATCCAGATAAGGATAATCATTAGCGTTCCAATGGAGCCATATATTTTATTGTACTGTGAAAAATGAATAATATAATAATTAAAGCCAATAGATGTAATGATTATTCCTAAAGTAGCAAGGATGGAACCAGCAGTAAAGAATTTCCATTTTCTTGAGCTTGCTGGTCCAAAATGAAAAAGCATTGAAATCCCTGAAAATAACATAGCAAGCATCACAAACCATTTTCCGTAAAGTATTAAGTCAGCAGAAAATTTACTGATAACTTCAAAATCTGTAAGATAATTGACAGCTCCCTTAGCAAAGATGATAAGCCCTATTGCAATAATTAACAGCAAGGCAAGGAAAAATGTTAGTGTTAGGGAAAGTACTTTTTGTCGTAACAAGGATCGGTATTCATTTATATGGTAAGAGGAATTAAAAGCCTCAATTAATGAGCTCATACCGTTTGCAGAAAAATAAAGTGCCAAAATAAAACCTATGGAAAGTAACCCGCCTCTAGGATTGTTGATTATATCGTCTAGAGTGTTAAAAGTAATTTCATTAGTTGATTGTGGTAATATAACTGATAAAACTTCCATAAGTGTTTCTTGTAAACCATCAATTGGTATGTAAGGGATAAGTGTAAAAAAAACAATAATAGAAGGGAAAAAGGCTAAGAAAAAATTGAATGCCAAAGAAGAAGCTCTGGTCGTAATAGCGCCTTCAATTAATCCTTTCCAAAAGAAAGTTGTTACATCATAAATACTAAGTCCAGCAAAACCTAGAGGCTTTATTTTTTTGGCAATATTTAGTATAAATTGTATCATTTATATTGCCTTTAAGCTTAAATCGAAATTAATTACAGAATGTGTTAAGGCACCTACTGAAATAAAATCAACACCACATTTTGCATATTCTGCAATAGTTTCTTCAGTTATTCCTCCACTTGATTCGCTTTCACATTGATTGCCGATAATTTCAACGGCCTGTTTGGTTGTTTTGTAATCAAAATTATCAAGTAGAATTCGTTTTATACTTCCTTGTGAAAGTATTTCATTTACTTCTTTTATTCCTCTTGCTTCTACAATTATATCCAATTTTTTTTTGTTTTCAGTGAGGTAGGTTTTTGTTTTTTGTATTGCATTTGTAATTCCTCCTGCAAAATCAATATGATTATCTTTTATCATAATCATATCATAAAGACCAAACCTATGGTTTTCTCCACCACCAATTTTAACAGCCCATTTTTCAATAGTTCGGTTAAGTGGTGTAGTTTTTCGGGTATCTAATAATTTACAATTAGTTCCTGAAATTAATGTATTTAGGTAAGCTGTTTTAGTAGCAATGGCACTCATGTGTTGCATGCAGTTAAGAGCTAAGCGTTCGCCAGTTAAAATAGAGATAGAACTTCCTTTTACAATAAATGCAATATCACCAAATTTAACTTTATCTCCATCTTTTAGTATCTGCTTAATTTTAAGAGAAGAATCAACTTCATTGAAAATCATTTTTGCTAATTCAATACCTGCAATTACTCCATTATCTTTAACTATTAAATGAGCTTGGCTAATTGCATCTGATGGAATACTAGCTAACGAAGTATGGTCGCCATCACCTATATCTTCAATGAGTGCATTTTGTATAAATTTTTTCAGGTCTTCCTCTTTCATACAATCTAAATTATTAATATTGTCAAAAATACAAAAAATGAAGATTGTATTACTAACTATAGGCAAGACATCAGAAAAGTACTTGATTGAGGGAATTGCTCAATATCAGAATCGCTTGAAGCATTACACACACTTTGAAATGATTGAGATTTTAAATATTAAAAATGCTAAGAATTTTTCTATTGCTGAACTGATGAAAAAGGAAGGGGAATTAATATTAAAACAATTAGAACGCTCTGATCATTTAGTAATTTTAGATGATAAGGGAAGGGATTCTACTTCACTTAAATTTTCTGAAAAGTTACAAAATTGGATGCTAAGTGGGAAAAAGCGATTAGTATTTGTTGTTGGGGGAGCTTATGGATTTTCTGAACAAGTTTACTCTAGAGGAAATGAAAAAATATCTCTATCAAAAATGACTTTTTCGCATCAAATGGTGCGTCTTTTTTTTGTAGAACAAATATATAGAGGATATTCAATCCTTAATAATGAACCTTATCATCATCAATAAATGAAACTAGTATTTGCTACCAATAACCCTAATAAATTATCTGAATTACAAGCTTTAGTTCCTGATGGAATAGAGATTCTAAGTTTGAAAGATATTGATTGTAATGAAGAATTACCCGAAACAAATCCTACTTTAGAAAGGAATGCCTTGCAGAAAGCGAAGTATGTGTATGATAGGTATGGATTTAATTGTTTTGCTGATGATACTGGTTTAGAGATTGAGGCTCTGGGTGGATCGCCAGGTGTATATTCTGCTAGATATGCAGGTGAGAATTGCAGGGCAGAGGACAATATGAAAAAGGTATTGAGTATCTTGGAGAATGAGAAAAATAGAAATGCAAAATTTCGAACTGTAATTGCTCTTATAGTAAATGGAAAGGAGAATATCTTTCAAGGAGAGTGTAATGGAACAATTACAAAAGCTAAAAGTGGGGTAGAAGGGTTTGGTTACGACCCAATTTTCACGCCTGATGGATGTGAAATTACTTTTGCTGAAATGTCAAAACAAAATAAAGGAGCAATTAGCCATAGAGGAAGAGCTGTGAAAGAGTTAATAAGTTTTTTAAACAGCTAAGAATCTACTAATTAAATTAAAAATTGAGTATGAATCAATCAAGAGAGTTTGATATTATCGTTTGGGGTGCTTCAGGTTTTACCGGAAGGTTAGTTGCATTATATTTATTTGATAAATATGGTGCAAATGGAGATTTAAAATGGGCAATGGGAGGTAGAAATCTAAAAAAATTGGAAAAAGTAAGAGATGAAATAGCTAATAAGAATGTGCCTTTAGTTATTGCCGATAGTAATGATAAAGTTAGTTTATTTAACATGGTTAATCGAACTAAAGTTATTTGTACTACTGTAGGCCCTTATGCAAAATATGGTTCTAATTTGGTAGAAGCTTGTGTTAAATCTAATATACATTATTGTGATCTAGCAGGAGAGGTTCAGTGGATATATAAAATGATTAATAGCTATCATGATGAAGCAAAAATCAATGGATCTAAAATTGTACATGCTTGTGGATTTGATTCTATCCCATCAGATATGGGTGTTTATTTTATACAAAAAGAAGTTAAATATAGAACAGGGTTTGTAGCTCAGAAAATTAAAATGAGAGTAGCTGCTATTAGTGGTGGCATTAGTGGTGGTACTTATGCAAGCTTGAGTCGAGTTCTTGAAGAAGCTCAAAAAGATAAGATGGTTTATAAAGTATTAACTAATCCATACGCATTAAATCCTATAGATGAACAGTTTGGTGAAGACAGTTCAGATTTAAAAAATGTTATTTTCGATAAGGTATCTCAAAGTTGGATAGGCCCATTTATTATGGCTAGTATTAATACAAAAATAGTTAGACGTAGTAATTTTTTAAGTAATTATGCTTATGGAAAAAGTTTTAGATATGATGAAAGTACAATTTTTGGAAAAGGATTTTTTGGTAGAATAAAAGGGGTTCTTAGCACTATTTTAATTGGACTAATTATGTCTGCTAATCATGGTTCATTATTAAAAAAATGTTTAGATGTCCTTTTTCCTATACCAGGTGAAGGTCCAACTATGAAGAAAATAGAAAAAGGATTTTATAATTTACGATTTTATGTAACTTTAGAGGATGGTTCAAATGCTTTTGCAAAGGTCACTGGAGATATGGATCCAGGTTATGGATCTAGTTCTAAGATGTTAGCCGAATCTGCTGTGTGTCTAGCGAAAGATAAATTATCAGATATAAGTGGTGTTTTAACGCCTTCTTTAGCTATGGGAGACTCTCTTTTAAAAAGACTTGAGAAAAATGCTGGTTTAACTTTTAATTTTAAATATTAGCAGTACTAAATTCTTACTTCCAATATATCAGTAAGGCGTGTTGTATAGCAGGGAGATAATTTTTCTTGCTTTATTTTCCATTTTCTGCCAGAACCTTGTACAGCAAGTTTTACCTTTTCCTTTCCCATTAAAGCGTTCAGTTTATCAACTGCTTTATTAATTGATTCTCGTTTACCCCTATCTAGCTTATCAAATAGGCTTAGTTGGACCTGTTCTTGAGGTACAATTTTACCAACTATAACTCCTGCTTTTTTGTAAATGCAATCATTCCTGAAAATACTTTCTAAACCTTTAATAGCAGCCTTTACTATTTCCATACTATCGTTTGTAGGAACATCCAGCTGAATTATTTCATAAGGATTATAATGTTTAGCTTGTGGTTTAAAAGGATTGGTATTTATAAATACCGAAATGGAAGTACAACAACTTTTTTCATCTCTTAATTTTTTTGCACAAGTATTGGCGTGTGAACTTATCGCCTCTTTAAGCTTTGATAGTTTTTTCACTTCAGTGCCAAAGGAACGAGCCGTACAAATATTCTTTTTCCTATTTCTTTTTAATTCTAAAGGATAGCACACTTCACCAAAAAGTTCTTTCTGTAGTCTTACTCCATTCACTGACATATTCCTTCTTATCCAACCACTATCACATTCCCTAAACTGTAAAGCCGTATGAATACCTACTTTTTTTAATCGTTCAGTATTTTTTCTTCCAACACCCCACAAATCTTCCACAGGAAATACATTTAAAGCCCTTCTAATCAAGTCTTCATTATCAAACATGAAAACACCTGACTTAGTATGTTTCTTAGCAATATGGTTAGCTACTTTGGATAGCACCTTTGTTGATGCAATGCCTATTGATACAGGGATGCCTGTCCATTGCTTTACTTTTTCCCGTAATGCAATACCTCTTTCCTTACTTGCATAATCAGTGAAATCTAAGAACGCTTCATCAACAGAATATACTTCCATCTGATTAACTTCACTTCTTAACACATTCATTACTCTTTTGGAAAAATCTCCATAAAGAGCAAAATTGGTAGAAAAAATATTGATGTTATATTTATCGATTAGGTTTTTGAGTTTAAAAGCAGGTTCACCCATCTTTATCCCCAATGCTTTGGACTCGTTACTCCTTGCAATAACACAGCCATCATTATTAGATAACACAATAACAGGTTTTTGATCTATCTTAGGTTTAAATACCCTCTCACAAGAGGCATAAAAATTATTACAATCTACTAACGCAAACATACTAAAGTGCTTTATGGATGATATAGGTTACTATTCCCCAAACTTGGAAGTCCATCTCTTGTGTTATCTTAATTGGAGAAAAATTCTCATTCTCTGGAATTAAGTAAAGTTCCTTCTTACTTACATTTACTCGTTTTATTGTAAATTCTCCATCAATTACCGCTAGTACAATACTTCTGTTTTTTGGAGTAAGAGATTTATCCACTAACATAATATCTCCACTTTTAATTCCTGCATCTTTCATGCTCTCTCCAACTGCACGAACACAAAAAGTAGCCGAAGGGTTTTTAATTAAATGGTCTTGTAAGTTTAAATCCAAATCCATATAATCCTCAGCTGGGGAAGGAAAACCAGCCTGTACACTATTAGTAAATATTGGAATATCAGCAAGGACACTCTCCTCTAGTACATAGATGTCTAATACATCAGTATGTTTAAGGTGTTTAAGTTTCATTATAAAGTATTTTTTGAAGTGACAAAATTACTGAAAAAGAAGTCTAAGAAAACAGAATGTTTAAAAGTTAGTGCTAATTAATTTTCTCTAACAAAATTTAAAGAAATTTTTAATGCGTACGGGGTTTGATATGTTCATGCTCACTTTCATGATTATGTTGCTTATTATGTATTTCTTCAGTTTCGATGTAACTGCTATGTTGATGTGATTTGTCAGTAAAATATCCATATAACTGGAAAATCAATAAAAATGTACCTGATACAATTAATACCCAATTAATAAATTTGGCTATTCTGTTAAATAGTTCTCTTTTAATAAATTTGGTAATTAGGAAAACGAGTATTAATACTGCAATTTGTCCAAATTCCACGCCTATGTTAAAGGATAATATTTGCAATGTAGATAAATGAACTCCTGTAGCAACAGCTACTTCTTGTAGTTTTGTAGATAGGCCAAATCCATGAATCAATCCAAAAATAAATACCATTAATATTAAATTAGGAGCTTGGATAGAAAAATATTTTTTAAAACCATCCAAATTCTCAAAACCTTTATAGATAACACTAAATGCAATTACAGCATCAACTAAATAAGTACTTGCATTAATACCATAAAAGGTAGCGAAAATTAGGGTGGTACAATGTGCTATTGTGAAGGCAGTTATAAACTTGAGAATATCAAAGTAATTAGAAAGAAAAAATACAATTCCAATTAGGAATAATATATGATCATATCCTGTAAGCATATGTGTTGCTCCAAAATAAATATAATCAAATGCTGATGCATCAGCCATGGACTTGATTGTTGATTCAGGTACGCCATGTGCTAAACTAATAAAAGGGATACATAGAGATAGAAGTAGGAATACTTTCTTCATGATAACTACAGATTAGTATCAATCAACCATCTAATTTCAGAGGAGGATGGTCTTGGTGCATCTAAGGAAATTACATTTCCATTCTCATCAAACAGCATAAACCTTGGTATACCATTAATAGCGTATGATTTTGTTATTTCTGACCAACCATTTGCCCATAATTGTACACCTCCTAATTGTTTATCTGCTAACATATTTATCCAGGCTTCTTTGTCTGTATCTAACGATACACTTAAGAAGGTAATATTGTTATTGTGGTAATAATGTTCCAATTCTTTCAAAGCAGGAATTTCAGCCTTACACGGTCCACACCAAGTAGCCCAAACATCAACATATACTAGACTGCTGTTGAAATTAGAAAGTGAAAATTTATTTCCGTCTTTATTAGGGTATGTGAAATCAATAGCAGGCTCTCCTATTTTCGGTAATTTGGCAATAGATTCAATCTTTTCAAGATAGTATTCAATCATTTTTACATTATTCTCTTTCTCAATAATAACAAATGCTTCATTATTTATACTCGTTAATTCTTGCTCTATATTTTTAATATGCTTGTTTAAGTTAGTAATGAATTCTTCTTTTTCTAACGTGAATAATTTTCCATAAATATCTGCTTTTTCATTAAGCATGTATTTTTTTGCTAGATAGTTAGATTCAGTAGAGCCTTTATAGTTAATAGTTTCGTCAAAAAAATCGGTATCGATTGTTAAATTAACATCTTCACTTCCATTTAAGTACATTCCTGTACTTTCCTCTCCATGAAAAAAGCTAAGGTATGTTGCTGAATCCAAATTAATGGATACACTAAAGTGTGCAGCTTCATCAAGTATTGTAATGTAGGTTGTATCCTTCATCATAATTTTAATCGTATCATTTTTAGGATTAGTGATTGTGCCACTAATAATAACTTTGTTAGAATTTGTATTTGTGCAAGCAAAAAGTAAAGTTGATAGTACAAAAGTGAATAGGTTTTGTAATTTCATTTTTTTATAATTTTAAAGGTCAATTTCTTTTGGTACAAATTTTTTCACATCACCACCATTTTTTATGATATCACGAATAAGGGATGAGGAGATATGAGATAATTCAGGCGGGGTTAAGATAAAGATAGTTTCAATATTAGCATTAAGTTCTTTATTCATTTGAGCAATATTCTTTTCAAACTTAAAGTCGTTTGAATCTCTAAGGCCTCTTAGTATATAATTTGCTTTTTCTTTTTTACAGAAATCTACTGTTAATCCTTCATATTGTTTTATTTCAATTTTAGGATTTATGCCATAAACAACTGTTATCCATTCCAAGCGTTCTTCAATAGAAAAGTATTGATTCTTTTCTGAATTTATTCCAATAGCGATAATTATTTTATCGAATAAAGGAAGGGCTCTGTCCACTATTGATTGATGCCCAATTGAAAAGGGAGCAAAGGAACCAGGGAATATTGCAATTTTTGACATTCTCAAAAATAGTAAAAAAAATAGGTTTTAGCAAGTGTATAAAATTTTGATTTAACTTAATATTTCTAACACTCAATGAGTAGAGTGTGCTTAGTCTACTGTCTTTCTATTTAAAACGAGAAAATACTAAACTGTAAAGTGCCATATTTTCTTACTTCAAGGTTATCACCTGAAAATTGAGTTTCCTTATCGTGTTCAATGATAAGTAGTCCGCCTTTCTTTACTAGCTTTTTATTAAAAATTAAGTTTTTTAATTCTTGGTAATTATCATAATCATAAGGTGGGTCAGCAAAAATAAAATTAAATTCTTGTTTACAATTTTCAAGATATTTAAGGCAGTCGGACTTAATAGTTATGATATTGAAATCTAATCTATTGGCAGTTTCTTCAATGTATTTTATGCAATTATAATTATTGTCGACTACTAATATTTTATCACAACCTCTTGATGCAAATTCGTATGCTATATTGCCTGTTCCCGAATATAAGTCTAACATATTTTTTTCTTCAAAATAGTACCTATTTTGAATAATGTTAAACAGTGACTCTTTAGCTCTGTCTGTAGTTGGACGTACTGGTAATGTACTTGGTGCTATTAGCCTTCTTCCTTTATGTGTTCCTGAAATTATACGCATAGTACTTGTGTAAATAAACCAAAATATTTATGATCTGCTAAAGTTATGAATTCAGCTGGAAAAGTAAACTGATGAGGTCTTTTTCCTAACTTTATATGTCTAATGTATTCGTACATCAAATTAAAGGATTCATCAGTATCTTCAATACTACCAAATACAGTTAAATCAATGCTATCTGGGGAAATATTAAGCTGTTCAAAGCAGAAAAGAACATAATATAGTAAGTCCTCTTTGCTTGTGTATTTAAATGAATTATTAAATATGATTTTGTCACTATTAAAAATAGAAATGCCTGCTTTTTGTTCGTTCAAATATAGATATGCTTTTTCTCTTTCCGTATTTAATTCGCTGTACTGTTGTATAAGTATACTTTCCTGTGCTTTGTATTTTGCTTTAGGGAAAAAGTTGCTGACTATAGTTAAAATACTTTTTGGCACTGAATAAATAAGATAAGCCTCTTGTGAAATGATATTGTCTGCCAATACTGTTCCAATAACTTTAGTATTAAAAGCTAATAGACTTTCAGCCTCCTCTTTTTTATACATCTTATCAGGAACTAATGTGCTTGGGAAATTAACAAATGCTAATGACTGTGAAGAAAAATCAGCTTTTAAGATAGAGTCATTATTTATGATTTCAGTAATTTCAGTTGCTGTATTATCTTTATAAATTAGTGGGTACTTTTTTATATAATCGTAAGTAAAAGTTGTGGTGTTTAATAAGCAATACGAAAAATGGTAAACTCCCAATTGAATGGATAGGTGATAACTGTTGGCTAAGCCAATATTAAAATTTTCTGTTTGTATATGGATAGGATTATTCTCCCCAGTTTCCATTTAAAGAAGCTTCGTCCATTGATCCTACTTTTAGTAAGTTGCCTAATTCAAAACTTTTATTTTCAGCATCAAGGCCTGCGAAAACAGTGCCATAAGTTGTTGAAATCTCAAATACTTGTACTACTACTTTTCCTTTTTCAACCATACCAGCATCAAAAGAATAATTTTCGTTAGAATATGGCACAGTGGTTAATTCTGATAAATCTAAAGGAAATTTTTCATTCCTACTATTAAGGTATGCTTCATCAAACACACTTTCTTTAGCCAATACATAGGCTGTGTCACGGCTAATTATTCCTAGTTCTAATGCCTGTTCGTCAGTTAAAGTGTCTGGCGTTTCACCTATTGCCTTAACAATAGCCATAGAATCATTTTCTAAGAAATCAATTAAAGATTCAAAGTTATTTGAGTAATTATTGTTTACTTTTTTATAAGCAATTTGTACTTGCCTTAAATCTTTTAATTTTTGCACATTTTCAGCTATTCTTAATTTAGCTACTTGCTGAAATTCCACTTCACTATTTATGCTGTTATACACAAAGCATGCGAGTATAATATTTAAAGGAATAAGTATAAGTGCAATCTGTTTTGCTT
>TARA_B110000879_G_scaffold19741_1_pt1 | contig 10400 bp, 7 predicted proteins | sample TARA_B110000879 | Tara Oceans TARA_B110000879 (sample SAMEA4398094) | marine metagenome | biome: Polar Biome; feature: [SRF] surface water layer (ENVO:00010504); material: water (ENVO:00002006), including particulate matter (ENVO:01000060) such as... | depth 5 m
CGCTGGAAGGCTTATCAAAACCAGTTGTTATCACAGGCTCTCAATTACCCATAGGAATGTTGAGAACTGATGGTAAAGAAAACCTAATTTCTTCGATAGAAATTGCAGCAACGTTACCTCAAATTTTTGCTGAAAACAGAGGAGAGGTCTGTATCTATTTCGATGGTTTTTTATTTAGAGGCAATCGCACTATTAAATCATCTACTCAGCATTTTGAAGCTTTTGAATCTCCTAATTTTCCAGCATTGGCTGAGGTGGGTGTTGATGTAAAGTTTGATTTAGATCATTTTTTGCAGAAAAGACATGAACCGTTTAACGCAAAAAAAGAATTTGCGGATGCTGTTGGGGTTTTGTATTTATTTCCCGGAATTACAATGGATACGGTCAAGGCAACCTTTTCTAATCCTAAGAATCAAGTTTACATAATGTGCACTTTTGGGTCAGGAAACGGCCCCACAAATGATGAGTTCTTGGAGTTTCTAGAATTCCAAATTAATCAAGGAAAAGTTATCTTAAATATCACGCAATGTGATAGAGGATCTGTAGATCAAGGGAAATATGAGTCTAGCGGGGCCTATAAAAAAATTGGCGTTATTGGAGGATTAGACATGACTTTTGAAGCTGCGATAACCAAAGCTATGTTTTTATTGGGTCAAGGTTTTTCTGGTGAAGAATTGAAATATAAATTGATAGAGTCGATTTGTGGCGAATTATCAATATGAAGTTTTTTTCACAAAATAAAAACGCAGTTTTATTAATAGGCTTTTTAGGTTTCCTGCTATACTCTAATACCTTAACTCATGGTTTTGTACTTGACGATAAAATTGTAATCACTGAAAATCAATTTACGAAACAAGGCGTTTCTGGAATTAGAGACATATTTACGCACGATAGTATGACGGGCTTTTTTGGAAAAGATAAAAAGCTTGTTGCAGGCGGCAGATACCGGCCTTTAAGTATGGCGATTCATGCTATAGAATGGGAGTTATACGGAGAATCACCTTCGGTATATCATTTTATCAACGTTGTGTGTTACGCATTTACCGGAATTCTCTTGTTTTTTGTTCTTCTTCAGTTTTTCCCCAATAATCAAAAATCGATATTTGGATTGGCGTTTATTGCAACAGCAATATTTGTTGCCCATCCTTTGCATACAGAAGTGGTAGCCAATGTGAAGAGCAGAGATGAGTTGCTGAGTATTCTGCTAGCCTTGGTTTCGTTCGGGTTAGTTTTAAAATGGCTGAAAAGTCAAAAAGCAGGTCTGCTAATTGTTTCAGCATTAATTTTCCTTTTTAGTCTTTTATCTAAAGAGTCTTCAGTAGTTTTTGTTGGAATTGTTCCGCTGGCGATTTATACGTTAATGCCAAAAAAAACGATAAAAGAAGTAGTCGTTGCAACTACTCCATTCTTTGCAATGACACTCGTTTATTTGGCTATTCGCTTTATGGTTATTGACTCACCAAATACTGAAATTGCAAAGGAGTTAATGAATAACCCATTTTTAAATGCAAGTTCAAGCGAACAATACGCAACCATTTTTCTCACACTTATTTATTATTTAAAACTTTCTTTTTTTCCTCACCCACTAACACACGATTACTATCCAACCCAAATTCCAATTGTTGGATGGGACGATAGCTTAGTGCTGCTTTCTGTGTTTCTGAACCTTGCTTTATTTGGATTTGGGATAGTTGGATTATTGAAAAGGAATATTTGGGGCTTTGTCATATTCACGTATTTCGGGGGATTATTGCTTTATTCAAACCTATTTTTCCCAATTGGTACTTTTATGAATGAGCGATTCTTATACGTTCCGACAATAGCAATTTCAGTATTTCTCGCGTGGTCTCTTATGAAAATAAAAGCCACGAATATTAGTTTGGGAGTTGTTGCTGTTCTTTTACTTCTGTATAGCTTTAAAACTATTGATAGAAACTTTGCATGGGAAACTGATGAGACACTAGCGCTCACAGATATTGAAGTTTCTTCAGAAAGCGCAAAATGTAACATGGCGGCGGGTTTGGCAAAAATTGATTTGTCAAAAGAAGAAAGACTTGAGGCTAAAAAGAAGATACTGTTATTAGACGGAGTTAAATATCTCCAACGATCCTTAGAAATTTATCCATCATACTTTCCCCCGATGATTCTTTCAGGCAATGCATATAGTATGCTCAAGGATTATAAAACAGCATATTCATTCTATGAAAATTGTTTAAAAATGAATCCTGGTGATAATAACACGTTACAAAATCTAGAATATGTCGCACAAGAAGCAACTGCAGATGGGCAATTTGAAATAGCAAAGGATGCAATGATATTGTATTTGAAATTCAGAGAGGGTGATGCCGGTATAAATGAAAAGCTGGGTGAACTTTACGGAAAGAACTTACAAAGGCCTGATTTAGGGTTGCCATTTTTATTAAGAGCTAACGAGTTAAATCCGAATGATGATGGGGTTGTTCAAAAAATTGGAGTTGCATATGCAATTAGCGGGAACAATAATGAGGCGATAAATTGGTTTAAGAAAGGAGTTGAGCTTGATTCCATGAATGCAAGGTTATACCTCAACTTGGGAGTGGCTTATCAATTCCAGGGAGAGTTAATAAAGTCACAAGGATATATTGATAAAGCGTTTGAGCTAGAGCCAAGTTTAAGAAATGGACAAGGGGAGTAATGTAATTAAAACTTTAACTCTTTAGGATTAGGGTTTGTAAGAATAAAAATTTTGTAATTTGCGGCCGATTTAAGTGGGTCAAAATCATGTAAGGTAAACGATAAAGGAGAGGTGCAGGAGTGGCTGAACTGGCTCGCTTGGAAAGCGTGTAAACCTCATAAGGGTTTCGAGGGTTCGAATCCCTCTCTCTCCGCTAAGAGTATGTAATTAATAATAGAATAATTAATAAGTAAATAATTCAAACACAAATAGATTATGAATAAGGTATTCTCAATTTTGGCTGTATTTGCCCTCCTAAACTTCGGGTACGTATCCACTTCTTTTGCTCAGGATGCTCCAGGAGCAGATACAACGACACAAATGTCGGATGATTCCACAGTCGCGGCCGCTGAACCAATTACCGAAGAAGAACCAATAGAAGAAGCTGCCCCGTTAGAGGAGGAAGTTGTTCTGGAAAAGAGTTTTCATCAAGTAGTTAAAGACAAATTTATTGCTGGGGGTCCTGGTTTTATGTCTTTCGTTCTGGTTTGTTTGATTCTTGGACTTGCTATTTGTATTGAAAGAATTCTTTACTTGACTATGGCTACAACAAATACAAAACAATTAATTGAAAACGTTGAAGCTGCGCTCAAGAGTGGTGGAGTTGAAGCGGCCAAAGAAGTTTGTAGAAATACAAAAGGGCCCGTCGCCTCCATATTCTATCAAGGTTTGGATCGTTCTTCTGAAGGAATTGATATGGTAGAGAAATCAGTTGTTGCATACGGTTCAGTTCAAATGGGACTTATGGAAAAAGGGCTGTCTTGGATTTCATTGTTTATAGCTCTTGCCCCAATGCTTGGTTTCTTTGGAACAGTAGTAGGTATGATCGGTGCATTTGATGCGATAGCACAGGCAAATAACATTTCCCCAGGGATTGTTGCTGGTGGTATTGGTGTTGCATTGATTACAACAGTTTCAGGACTGTTAGTTGCTATGGTTCTTCAAGTATTTTACAACTACATTGTAGCGAAAGTTGATTCTATCGTAAACGATATGGAAGATGCTTCTATTTCATTGGTTGATTTATTAATCAAGCACCAAACTAAATCATAGAGTATGGAGAAGATAAGTTCAATTATACTTTATGTTTTACTTGCACTGGGCGCACTAGTATTTTTATTAGGCGTTGTGGGCGGCAGTTATGAGCCAATGATTTATGTGGCTTATATCTTCTCATTCATTACTGCTGGTGGAGCATTGGTAAGCGCAGGTCTAGGAGCTGCCGCTAAACCAGAATCTATTAAAGGTGCTGCAATGGGAATTGGAGCAATGGTTTTAATTCTTGGAATTTCGTATGTATTAGCAGATGGAACGGTTTTAGAATATTACCCAGAAGGAACTACAGAAAGTGCTACTAAATTGTCAGATGCAGGGTTATACGCATTGTACATTCTTACATTTTTGGCAGTAGCTAGTGTACTTTATTCAGGATTGGCTCGTTATATTAAACGATAAAGGAAAAAATTATGGCTGGAAAAAATGCCCCACCCGAAATAAATGCTTCTTCGATGGCGGATATCGCCTTCCTATTGCTGGTGTTTTTCTTGGTAACAACTACCATGGATAGCGATTTAGGGTTGTCGAGGTTATTACCTCCTCCGTTGCCACCCGAGATTGAAAAGCCACCACAGATCAAGGATCGAAATATTTTTGAAGTTCTGGTGAACTCAAATGATCAATTGTTGGTCGAAGGTGATATTATGCAAATTGCAGAACTTACCGAAGCGACAAAGGAGTTTGTTGGGAACCCTTCAAATGACGAATCATTGCCGGAGAAAGAATTAAAAGAGGTTGATTTTTTTGGAAATGTTGAAGTTTCTAAGCAAGTAATTTCTTTGCAGAACGACAACGGAACGTCCTACAACATGTACATACAGGTTCAAAATGAATTGGCACGTGCATACAATGAACTCAGAAATGAGTTGTCAATGGAGAAGTTTGGCAAAACCTATGATTTTTTCTTGGAAACAGGAGATAAGGACAGGGTAAAAGCAATTCGTAAAATATATCCGCAACGTATTTCAGAAGCGGAACCTAAAAATGTTGGAGGAGCGCAATAATGTCTAAATTTAATAAAGATAAAGAGAAAGCTACACCGCAAGTATCAACAGCGTCATTGCCTGATATTGTATTCATGCTGTTATTCTTCTTTATGGTTTCAACAGTTATGCGCGAAGTTGATCTGAAAGTGAAAATGGAACCGCCAGAAGCTACAGAAATCAAAAAGCTAGAAAACAAAAATTTGGTAAACTATATTTATATAGGCACGCCTCTGGAAACCAAAATATTTGGTACTTCTCCTAGAATACAGTTGAATGATGCTTTTGCAAATGTGAAGGATGTGCAACCGTATATTATTGGAAAGCGAGAGGAAGTAAATGAGGCTGAAATTCCGTTATTGACTACTTCACTTAAGGTGGATGGCGATACTGAAATGGGAATCGTTACTGATGTTAAGCAGGAGCTAAGAGAGGTTCAGGCTTTAAAGATTTCTTATTCTACTCGTGAAAAAGTAGTTAAGCAATAATTTCAAATTTATTATAATTAAGAAAGGGGCTGTATGCCCCTTTTTTGTGTTTTAGTGCTTATCAACGTTGAGGGTGGGGAAGAATGAGCCGAAAGGGGGTTCGTTTAACTCGCTCTAGCTACTTTTTCCTTTTTGAGAAGGAATGCTGGAATTAGAATGGGGAGATGCTGAAATAAAATCAGCGTGCTCTCCTATTATTCTTTGAACTACTTTTTGTACTTAAAAGTTAAACTATCCGTTGGTCTTAACAATATCTTTGAAGAGTGCTGGGTTTTTGTAAAAACTACTTTTTTCTTTTTCTTTTTTTTGTGCTTTCGAGTCAGTCAGCTCAAGCTCAGTCATCTATGCAATTCAAACTAATTTCCAATTCGACCGATACGGTCTTCTTGGACTCTCTTACGCTCATTGAATCCTCTTTTTCGTTGCAGGATACCAGTGGCTTAGTAATTGACTCCACATTTTATACGCTGGACTATTTGAACGGAAGACTAATTTGGAGTCAGGATAAAATTGATAGCCCGATTCAAGCGGAAGCAAGTTATAAAACCTTTCCATTTTCTTTTTATAAGCCCTATTCTAGGAAGAATCCAAACATAATTCAATCGCGGAATTTTGTTGCCAATAATCCGTTTCGTTATTCCGTTCAACCGAAAATTACCTCAGAGCTCATGGAGTTGGGTGGTATTGAAAAAAGTGGCAGTATTAGTCGAGGGGTGGGGTTTGGAAACAATCGAGACCTCAGTGTTAGTTCAAGTTTAAACCTTCAATTCTCTGGAAAAATCGCAAGTAATTTATTTGTGACCGCCGCGATTTCTGACGAAAACATTCCTATTCAACCCGAAGGAAATACGCAGCAATTGCAAGATTTTGATCAGGTTTACATTAAAGTCTATAACAACCAAGCGAGTTTAACTGCAGGAGATTTTAGACTGGAAAGTGGGAATAGTTACTTCATGAAGTACAATAAAAAGGCGCAAGGACTTACCTCCATCTTGAAGGTGGATTTATCAAATAACCAATCTAAGAACGATTCAATCGAACAAAAACCAGCTCAAATGAATATTCGATTAAGTGGAGCTATTTCAAGAGGAAAATTCGCGCGAAACGTAGTTCAGGGAGTGGAAGGCAACCAAGGCCCTTATCGACTTCAAGGAGAAGAGAGTGAGCCTTTTATTATTATCCTAAGTGGAACAGAAAGAGTGTATATTGACGGAAAGTTGCTTATTCGTGGTCAGAGTGAAGATTACACCATTAACTATAACACTGCAGAAATTTCTTTTACAGCACGCCAGCTTATTACAAAAGACAAAAGAATAATTATTGAATTTCAGTATAGTGATCAGAACTTCACTCGAACACTATTTCAGCTTAGCGATGAGTTTAAATATAAAAAACTGGAGTTAAATTTTAATCTGTATTCAGAGCAAGATGCAAAGAATCAGAGCTTGCAACAGGACCTGAGTGATGAGCAGAAACTAATTATAGCCGTTGCAGGCGATAGTCTAGATCAGGCGTTTTCCAATAGCGCAAAACAAGTTGAGTTTACCGAAAATGAAGTACTTTATAAGCTGACCGACAGCTTAGGTTATGATACTGTTTTTGTGGTCTCTTCAAATCCTGACAGCGCAAAATGGAGAGTTACATTTACCAATGTTGGCCCTGGTAATGGAGATTATATTCTATTGAATTCTGCGGCAAACGGCAGGGTGTTTCAGTGGGTAGAGCCCTCGTCTTTTGGTTCTATAGGCGATTATGCCCCAATCGTAATTTTATATAGTCCAAAACAGCGACAGCTATTTTCTTTGGGAGGTAAATACGAGTTCTCCGATATTTCTGAAGTTACTTTTGAAGGAGCCATTAGCAACAATGATATCAATACCTTTTCTGCAGAAGATGCCGTTAATGATATTGGTTATGCTTTTAAAACGAACTGGAAAAAAGGATTTAGACTATCGACAGAAGAAAAAGGCTGGGTGATAAGCCCTATTATCGGGATTGAACATTGGGGCAGCAATTTCACTGAAATAGAACGGATTCGAACAGTCGAATTCTATAGAGATTGGAACATTCGGAACCTGAACTTGACCAATGAACAAAATATATATAGTGGTGGAATAGTATTACAGCAAAAAAACAACATCAATATTCAGTACAAATTTGAAGGGTTTGATGCCGAGAGTGATTTCAGAGCGCAGCGACATAACTTAAATGCTTCTATTGCTTATAAAGGAATATCAGCAAAGGTGGATGCAAGTGCAATGGAATCTGGAGGAACCTTGTCCAATACCAGCTTTACACGTCACAAAGCAATGGTAAAAAAGAAAGTTGGCAAACTAAATTTAGGGTATAAAGACGACCGAGAAGACAACAGTATCAAGGATTTAATTTCGGATACGTTGTCTGCTAGGGCTTATAAATTCTGGGAAAGAGAGTACTTTCTAGAATCGCTTGATAGTACTAAAAATTACTACAAAGTTTTCTACGGACATAGAGAGGATTACAGGAGTTCAGAAAATGAAATGAAAATGGCAACCTATGCCGAAAATTATGGAGCAGAATATCAATGGAGGAGTTTTAGACCTTTTACTGCGGGTATAAAAGGAGTATATCGCGAACTACAAATTAGAAATAGTAAATTGACCGTGGATAAACCCGATCAGAATTTTTTAAGTCGAGTGGAGTATAATCTGCGCCTTTGGAAGGGGGCACTAACCGCTGGTTCATTTTACGAAATAGGGTCCGGTTTAGAAGCAAAAAGAGAATACAAATACATAGAAGTTCCTGCGGGTCAAGGCCAGTATACATGGATAGATGCAAACGGAAATGCAATTCAAGAAATCAACGAATTTGAGGTCGCTGCTTTTAGTGATGAGGCCAAGTACATTCGGATATTTATTCTTACTAATGATTATGTAAAAGTGTTTACCAACCAGTTCAATCAAACCTTTAATATTAACCCAAGCAGGGTTTGGAATAACAAAACTGGTGTGCTGAAATTACTAGCAGTCTTCTCTAACCAAACTGCCTACAGAATGGATAGAAAAACGCAAGAAGACGCAATTAATACACGATTCAATCCATTGCCTGATGTCGGAATCGATACTCAATTAGTGAGTTTAAATTCCTCTTTTAGAAATACGATTTACCTGAATCGATCGCACCCTATTTTTGGTCTAGATTATACTATTCAGGATATAAAAGGGAGAACCCTTTTGAGCAATGGGCTGGAAACCAGAACGAATGCTTTTCAAGTAGGACGTGGTCGGTGGAATATTACTCGTATGTTTTTATTGGAAACTGAGGGTAAGTGGGGAAAGAAAACCAGTGAGGCAGATTTTATAACCACACGAAATTTCAATATTGATTATTACAGTGTTTTGCCAAAACTTACTTTTCAACCCGGGGTAAGTTATCGAATAGCGATTTTGTATGAACACAAAGAAAAAATCAATGACGCAGGCCTGGGCGGAGAGACTGCCATTCATCAAAAAGCAGGCTTAGAAACTCGTTTCCAAAAAGTAGGAAAAGGTAGTTTGTTGATGGAAATCGCTTATATTAGAATTACCTATCAAGGAATACTTAACGGGTCAATTGATTATGAAATGTTAGAAGGCTTGCAACAGGGAGATAATGGAACATGGCAGGTAACCTACCAACGGAATATTGGAAAATATTTGCAACTCAATGTTGGGTACAATGGACGTTCTTCTGAAGGCTCAAAATCAATCCATACTGGAACCGTCAGAATGAGGGCTTACTTCTAAAGGGTCATCTTCTTTCCGATAATCCCTAAAGAAATGTACAACTAAAGCCGCAAATATTAACGTTGCACCAACAGTCATTGCAATGTGACTTCCGCTTTCAGCGTCATCTGCCATTCCTTCCAATGCCTCAACACCATAAATATAAACAAGAACTACCGTGATTCCGTTGTGCAATAAATGGGCGACTATTGGATACCAAAGCGATTTGCCCCAATAGAAAATGTATCCGAAAAGAACACCTAAAAACAACCGTGGAAAGAACCCAGAAAATTGAAAATGAATGCCACTAAAAACAATTGCAGCAACCCAAATAGCAACATGATGGTTTTGTGTTTTTTCTAAAATCATTCTTTGAATTAACCCGCGAAACAAAACTTCTTCGGCAATTGCTGCGACCAAAGCAATTACAATCAAATTGACAATCAAGTCACCAATAGTTGACATTTGCAAAAAGCGTTTAATCGTTTCTTCAATTTTAGCCTCGTATTGAACAAGCGCATCTGGCAAAGGAAGCGCCATGTTCCAATCAGCAATCACGCCGTTTAGAGGAAAAAAGGTAATTACCATTAAGGCGGCAACAATCAAGGCCCAAGGATTTACGCTAGTAGTTAATTTTAAATACTGAATTGGCTTTTCTTTTAGGATATTGATTAAAATGATTACCGGTAAGAGGTAAGTCCCTAATGAACTAAAAACCTGTACAATTTTTAACCCTTGAATTGCCTTGTAATTTGAAGCTAGTTGCAATTCTTCGAAGCTCAAATCGAACAATAACATAGCTAACCCATAGCCAATCAATGAAAAGAATATCAAACAGATTAGTAAGATTACTAAGAGCATCACCAACTGCGAAACAAACGGCATTCTTCTCATAAAACTCGGTTTTAGGCCTACTTTTGCAGGCGCAACAAAAATAGCTTTTGGAGGGGTGTATAAAAGAAAGCAAGTAGTTATGTCTTTCTTGATAAAGCCAACTTAATGTTGGCCACTCGAAATGACAAATATTATAACGCGAGTAAATGGTTAAAATAGCAGATATAGAATTAGGGGAATTCCCTTTATTGCTGGCTCCGATGGAGGATGTTAGTGATCCACCTTTTCGCGCATTGTGTAAAAAGGAGGGCGCTGATGTTATGTACACTGAATTTATTTCGAGCGAAGGACTTATTCGAGATGCAGTAAAAAGTCGAGTGAAATTAGACATTTACGAATACGAGCGTCCCGTTGGGATTCAGGTGTTTGGGAATGAGATTTCAAGTATGATTGAAGCCACTAAAATCATTGAACAAACTAGACCGGACATTATTGATATAAATTATGGCTGTCCTGTCAAAAAAGTAGCTTGTAAGGGTTCTGGAGCTGGAATATTGCAGGATATTCCTAAAATGATAAGGCT
>TARA_B110000879_G_scaffold95526_1_pt1 | contig 10364 bp, 8 predicted proteins | sample TARA_B110000879 | Tara Oceans TARA_B110000879 (sample SAMEA4398094) | marine metagenome | biome: Polar Biome; feature: [SRF] surface water layer (ENVO:00010504); material: water (ENVO:00002006), including particulate matter (ENVO:01000060) such as... | depth 5 m
ACAGCCTAATCAATATAAAATCAAATTGAATAACCCTAAATAACTGAAAAAATGGCAACAGGAAAGATTAACGTTCAAGCGGATAACATTTTCCCCATTATTAAAAAATTCTTGTATTCTGATCATGAAATATTTCTTCGTGAATTGGTTTCGAATGCAGTAGATGCAACCCAAAAGCTAAAGACCCTCCAAAAGATTGGCGAATTCAAAGAAGAATTAGGCGATATTAAAATAGAGATTTCTTTTGATGAAAAAGAGAAAACTATAATTATCGAGGATCACGGTTTAGGTATGACCGAAGAGGAAGTAAAGAAATACCTGAATCAAGTAGCATTTTCTGGAGCAGAAGAATTTGTAAAAAAATATGAAGGTCAAGCAGAGCAAATAATCGGTCATTTTGGATTAGGCTTCTACTCTGCTTTCATGGTATCAGACAAAGTATCTGTTGAAACTAAATCGTTTAAAGACGAACCAGCAGTCCTTTGGGAATGTAAAGGTGATACTGAATTCAAAATCAAAAAATCTAAGAAGGAAACTAGAGGTACTAAAATCACCTTGCACATTGCAGAAGATTCTAGCGAATTTTTGGCAGAACAACGAATTACTGGTATTCTGAATAAATACTGTAAATTCCTACCTGTTGAAATCAAGTTTGGAACTAAAACCGAAAGTATTGATGACCCTTCTGGTGTCAAAGACGAAAAAGAGAATCCTAAGAAAATTGATTCAATAGTTGAGAATGTAATCAACAATCCAAATCCTGCCTGGAATAAAAAACCAGCAGATTTAAAAACTGAAGATTACAATAACTTCTATCGTGAGTTATATCCTTCGACTTTTGAAGAGCCTTTGTTCAATATTCACTTGAATGTAGATTTCCCATTCAATTTGACAGGAATCTTGTATTTCCCAAAACTTGGAAATACAAACAACTTGCAATTGCAGAAGAATAAAATTCAATTGTATTCAAATCAAGTATTTATTACTGATTCTGTAGAGGATATCGTTCCTGAATTCTTGACGTTATTACACGGTGTAATTGATTCTCCAGATATTCCCTTAAATGTTTCTAGATCATACTTGCAGTCTGACGGAAATGTTAAGAAAATTAGCGGTCACATTACTAAAAAAGTAGCCGATAAGCTTTCTTCAATGTTCAAAAAAGATCGAGCAGATTTTGAGCAAAAATGGGATGATGTAAAGATTTTCATGGAATACGGAATGCTTACCGAAGAAAAATTCATGGAGAAAGCTCAGGGTATTTATTTGTTAAAAAATACCGAAGGTGCTTACAAAACCATTGAAGAATTCAAAGAAGAAATCAAAGAAAAGCAAACCGATAAAGATGGGAAGATTGTAATTCTTTACGCTTCTGACACCAATGAACAACATTCGTATATCGACTCAGCTCAAAACAAAGGCTACCAAGTAGTTGAAATGGCGAGCCCTTTATCCTCTCACATTGTTCAAATGTTAGAATCTAAATTAGAAAATGTAACCTTTGCACGTGTAGATTCTGACACCATTGACAAATTAGTGGCTAAAGAAGAAGTTGCAAAACACAATTTATCAGAAGATCAAGAAAAAGACTTAAAAGAAGTAATTGAAAGCATAATTGATAAAGCTGCCTACACAGTTGTTGTCGAAAACTTGAGCGAAAACGATAGTCCCATGCTAATTACTCAAAGTGAGTTTATGCGTCGTATGAAAGAGCAAAGTGCTGCTGGTGGCGGTGGAATGATGGGTATGGGGAATATGCCTGACATGTATAACTTGATAGTAAACGCCAATCACCCACTTACTAGTAAGATTCTTATGGAACAAGATTCCGATAAGAAATCAAAACTGGCTAAGCAAGCTGCTGATTTAGCTAAGCTGTCTCAAGGTCTTCTGAAAGGAAAAGACCTTACTAGCTTTGTTAAGCGAAGTGTTGAATTGATTGATTAACACAAAAATGCCGATTGATTATTCAATCGGCATTTTTTTTGTTTTTAAACGAAAGATTTTAATAATTCTGCTGAAACCTACAATTCTTATATTTTAATGTTTACCATAAATTAAATATTGGTTTAATTCTATGTCCTTTAGAAGCTCTATTTCGATTTAATCAAAAGAAGCAGTGAAGTTCCAATTGTAAACTTTAATCAAACAATGAACGCAGATAACTTTTTTAACTCAGAAGAACGTAATGAAATTGTAGCTGCAATTGAGAAAGCAGAGCTCAATACTTCTGGAGAAATACGAGTGCATGTAGAAAATCACTGTAAAGATGACGCCTTAGATCGAGCAGCACAAGTATTCTCCATGCTGAAAATGCATAAAACACGCTTAAGAAATGGCGTTCTGATTTATTTGGCAATAAAAGATAAACGATTTGCTATCATTGGTGATTCAGGAATTAATGCTAAAGTTTCAGACGACTTTTGGGACAAGACAAAGTCCATTATGCTTAAAGAGTTTAAATCTGGTGAGTTTTGCAACGGACTTGTTAAGGGGATTGGATCTATTGGTGAACAATTGCATGATTTCTTTCCATATCAATCAAATGACATCAACGAATTGAGTGATGATATTTCATTCGGTAATAACTAAACGATGAAAAAGTTAATTCTCTTATTGCTGTTAGTTCCAAGCTTGCTGTTTAGTGCCAATACTCAAGTTTTTGATAAAGATGGTATTCCGATAAAGCCATCCCCTTCTCGCTTCGTTAATATTATCGACGGAGCACCAAATATATTTACCTCCAAACAACTAAATCAATTAGAATCGGAGTTAATTCAGTTTTCAAAAAGTACTGGCATTCAAATTATGCTTGCAATTGTGCCTAATTTAAATGGATACAAGAAAACTCAAATGGCTATCGAAATTGGGCGAAAATGGGCTAAAGAAGAAAATGGAAAAGACAGTGGAATTGTGTTGCTATTAAAACCAAAAGCAATTAATTCTCAGGAGTATATTTTCATCGCAATTGGCAACGGATTGGCGCAATTACTGCCGAAAGAAATCGGAGCAAGGATTGTTGAGTTTGAAATGATGCCTGAATTTATTCAAAACGACTATTCTACTGGAATATCAAAGAGTATTCAAACTTTAAAAAGTATAGCTCTTAAAGAAACTTCGGCTAGCGAATACTTGAATAAAACTGAACATGGTATAAGCCTTTGGGCAATTTTACCTTCATTGGTTATAATTATTGTTTTTATTGTTTTTCGCGCAAGAAGCGAAAATAGAAGAAACTATTCTTCAAGTGCTCATCCGTTTTGGACTACTCTATTTTTAGGCGGTTCTGTTGGTAAAGGAAGCCATGGAAGCTGGAGTGATTTTTCAGGAAGCGCTGGAGGAATCAATGGTTTTGGCGGCGGAGGTGCTGAAGGATCTTGGTAAGTTTAAAATCGAAATAAGTAGCTAAAATGGCAAATTATAGTAAGTGGATAGCAGGTGGATTAGGCTGGGCATTTGGAGGTCCAATTGGTGGAATAGTAGGCTTTGCTATCGGAAGTATGCTAGATGGTGCGTCTCAAGAAAGTAGATTAGGACCTGTAAATGGACAACCAACAGGTCGAGGCGATTTTAATATTAGTCTTTTAGTGCTGAGTGCTGCGGTAATGAAAGCAAATGGTAAAGTTAAAAAGAGCGAACTTGAGTATGTAAAGCAGTTTTTGATAGGCCAATTTGGAACTCAAAATGCAAAAGAACTCTTAATAGCTCTTAGAGATATTCTAGACAAACCGATTCCGATCAATCAAGTAACTGCTCAAATTGCAATGAACATGGAATCTCCTATGAGGCTTCAACTTATGCAGTACTTATTTGGAATCGCTAAAGCCGATGGTATTGTTGATCAAAGTGAGCTAAACTTATTACAACAAATAGCAGTTGGCTTGCGACTTTCTACCGCTGACTTTAATTCCTTGAAGTCAATGTTTTATGTGAATTCAGCCACACATTACGATGTGTTAAATCTTAAAAATACTGCTAGCGAAGCAGAGGTTAAAAAGGCATACCGAAAATTGGCTGTTGAATACCACCCGGACAAGGTTTCCAACCTAGGAGAGGAATACCAGAAAGCTGCTAAAGAGAAATTCCAAAAAGTTCAAAAGGCTTATGAGCAAGTCAAATTGGAAAGAGGAATAAAGTAATACTGAAAATTGCAAATACTCAATCGTTGAAGGTGTTATTTTATAAATTCGCAGTCCTTATTAAAATGAAAGAAAAACACGATATATGAATTTTGATCTTATTGTATTGGGAAGCGGACCAGGTGGCTATGTAGCTGCTATTCGTGCAGCGCAACTTGGCCAAAAAGTGGCGATTGTTGAACGTGAAGAACTTGGAGGCATTTGCCTAAACTGGGGTTGTATTCCTACCAAAGCACTGTTAAAAAGTGCTCAAGTATTCAGTTACCTTTCTCATGCCGAGGATTTTGGTATAAATGTTAAAGATGCAAATGCAGACTTTAGCGCAGTTGTTAAACGAAGCAGAGCTGTTGCAGAAAAAATGAGTAACGGAATCCAGTTCTTGATGAAAAAGAATAAGATTGAAGTTATCATGGGAAGTGGTATTCTAAAATCGGGAACTGAACTTACTGTTACCGATGATAAAGGAAAAGATACTGTTTACTCCGCCAAGAACATTCTTCTTGCTACAGGTGCCCGATCAAGAGAATTGCCTAACCTACCGCAAGACGGAAAAAAAATAATTGGTTACCGAGAAGCAATGACATTGCCAAAACAACCTAAGAAACTGGTTGTAGTGGGTTCTGGTGCCATTGGTTCTGAGTTTGCATACTTCTATCAAACCATGGGAACTGAAGTTACTTTAATTGAATATCTACCGGAAATTGTTCCTGTTGAGGACATTGATATTTCAAAACAACTGGGGCGTTCATTCAAGAAATCAGGAATGAAAGTTATGACGTCTTCAGAGGTACTATCTGTTGATACAAAAGGAACTGGTTGTAAGGTTACTGTTAAAACCAAAAAAGGCGAAGAAGTAATCGAATGCGATGCAGTGCTTTCTGCAGTTGGTATTGCTACCAATCTTGCTAAAATAGGATTAGAAGAAGTTGGAATTGCAACGGATAAAGGAAAAGTTTTGGTAAACGATTTTTACCAAACTAACCTTCCTACTGTTTGGGCAATTGGTGACATAGTGCCTGGACCAGCTTTAGCGCACGTTGCTTCTGCTGAAGGAATTACGGCAGTAGAAAAAATGGCAGGTTTAAACCCAGAAGCTATCGATTACAATAACATCCCTGGATGTACTTATTGTTTTCCTGAAGTAGCCTCTGTAGGATATACAGAACAAGCAGCAAAGGATGCTGGTTACGATTTAAAAGTAGGTAAATTTCCTTTCTCAGCTTCTGGAAAAGCAAGTGCTGCTGGACATAACGAAGGTTTTGTAAAGTTGATCTTTGATGCTAAATACGGCGAGTTATTAGGCGGTCATATGATTGGTTATAACGTAACTGAACTCATTGCAGAAATAGTGGCAATTAGAAAGTTGGAAACTACAGGGCACGAGCTTATCAAAACTATTCATCCTCACCCTACGATGAGTGAGGCAATTATGGAAGCCGCTGCTGCAGCTTACGATGAAGTAATTCACATATAATGAAAAACTAATTCTAAAAAAGCTTCAACCTAATTAATCGGTCGAAGCTTTTTTTTTTCAATTTTGGTGACTTTTAGCTATAATTAGAAATAGTATAGAAAGCATTTTCTACTTTCACGACGTGAAGAAATTTATACTATGTGCGGAATAACAGGCGTCGTTTCTCTGAATAGCGACCAATCCGTTTTAGAGACTATATCTGCTGCGACGATTGCTCTTGAAAAAAGAGGGCCTGATGCTGAGGGCTATTTTTCTGAATTTAATATAGCGCTGGGCCACAGACGATTATCAATTATTGATACCGATAATTCTGCAAATCAACCTATGTTTGATTCTACAGAAAGGTTTGTAATCGTATTCAATGGTGAATTTTATAACTATAAAGTTTACCGTGAAATGCTTGAATCTAAAGGTGTAATATTTAAAACCAATTCAGATACCGAAGTTTTACTTCAACTATACATAAGTGAAAAAGAGAAATGTTTGGAAAAAATAAACGGCCTTTTTGCACTTGCAATTTTTGATAAAGTTGAAAAATCACTATTCATAGCTAGAGATCGAATAGGAATTAAACCACTAGTCTATACCTTCCAAGAGAATTTCTTTGCGTTTGCATCTGAGCTAAAAGCATTGGTTAAATATCCTATGCAAAGGTCGTTAGACAAGGTTTCCATGTTTAATTATTTACAACTCAACTATATTCCCGCGCCCAACACCATATTCGAGAATGTACACAAGCTGGAACCTGGTCAGTATTTAAAGATCAACAATATTTTTGACTTACAGGAAAAAGAGAGAACTCCTGTTAACTACTACTCTATTCCCAAGCCTAATTTCACCCATGAAGATTTAAATCCACTTTCTTACGAGACGGCAAAAACCAATTTCATGGAATTACTAAAAGAATCTGTGCAAAGAAGAATGGTTTCTGATGTTCCTCTAGGTGCGTTTTTAAGCGGAGGTATAGATAGTTCTGTTATTTGTGCGCTGGCTTCAAGGTATTCATCAAAACTTAAAACGTTCTCAATTGGTTTCAAGGACCACCCGTTTTTTGATGAAACTGATTATGCCGAAGAAGTTGCCGAAAAGTTTAAAACGGATCACACGACCTTTAAATTAACTAACCAAGATTTATTAGATCATGTTGAGGAGGCACTAGATTATATTGATGAACCCTTTGCGGATTCTAGTGCAATTAATATGTTTATTCTATCTAAAAAAACTAGAAAAGAAATCAAAGTTGCCTTAAGTGGTGACGGTGCTGATGAAATGTTTGCTGGATATAATAAACATGCAGCAGAGTTTAAAGCTAGAAATCCAGGTAATTCAGAGAAAATAGCCGTTACTCTGGCGCCACTGCTGAATCCATTACCTAAAAATAGAGATAGTAAAATCTGGAATGTCAACAGACAATTACAGCGTTTTGCGATGGGAATGAAACTTTCTGCAAAAGAACGCTACTGGCAGTGGACAACTTTCAGAAATGAAGAAACAGCAAATTATCTTTTACACGAATCCGATATTGAAAAAATTCACAGACTAACCGATGGCGCATATGATTACAAAAAACGAAAAGAGCGTATTTTAAAAAGTATTTCTAAGAACGGCACCTTAAATGAAGCATTGTATACTGATATGCAATTGGTGCTACCGAACGATATGCTATTTAAAGTAGATCATATGTCAATGGCTAATGGCTTAGAAGTGCGCACACCTTTTCTGGACCATAACTTGGTCAATTTTGCTTTTGAAATACCCGTACAGTTTAAAATCAACCAGAACATTAGAAAGAAAATTGTTCAGGATTCCTTTAGAACAATACTACCTGAAAGATTGTATAACCGATCTAAAAAAGGGTTTGAAATACCTGTAACTAGTTGGTTAAAAGGAGAATTAAACCATCTTATAACTGCAGATTACTTTAGCCAATCCTACATTGTTGAACAAGGTCTGTTTAATTGGCCCGCTGTAGAAAAGCAGCTGAAAAAATTACAATCAAATGATGTAGGAAATGCCCCTGGAACGATTTGGAATTTAATGGTTTTCCAGCGTTGGTATATAAAATACATGCACGTATAAATTTTACAGATGACTAAAGTCCTTAGAATATTAAATCGTTTTAACGTTGGAGGGCCTACCTATAACGCCACCTATTTAACCAAATATCTTTCCGATAAATATGAGACAAAGCTTATTGGTGGGGATAAAGATGAGTCAGAAGCATCCTCCCTATATATGGCTGATAACTTAGGCCTAAAACCCGAAATTATTTATAAAATGAGGCGATCCATGAATCCAATTAAGGACTGGAAAGCTTATCAGGAAATTAAAAAAATAATCAGAGAATTTAAACCTGACATTGTACATACACATGCTTCAAAAGCTGGCGTTATTGGCAGAATGGCGGCTATATCCTGTAAAATACCGATAATAGTTCATACTTTTCACGGGCATGTTTTTCACGGCTATTTCAACCCAATAATCGCAATGATTTATAAAACGGTAGAACGTTACTTAGCCAAAAAATCGAATGCTATAATAGCAATTAGCGAATTGCAAAAAAATGAACTCGTCAATATTTACAAAATTGTTGCAGCTGATAAAATATCAGTTATTCCATTGGGTTTTGATTTGGAACAATTTACCGAAAACAATGAAGAAAAAAGAAGATCCTTCAGATCGAAATTTAATATAAAAGACGAAGAACTCGCAATTGGAATAATTGGTCGATTGGTACCCATAAAAAACCATCAATTGTTTATTAAGGCAGCACAATATGTCCAGAGAAACTCTAAGACTCCAGTCCGATTTGTAATAATCGGTGATGGAGATTCTAAATCTGACATTCAAGAACAATGTATAGCAGCAGATTTGTCTTATGAAGAGAAGGAGTATAAAGGCGCCAATGTTATTTTCACCTCTTGGATTAAGGAAGTTGATTGGGCATTGGCAGGTCTTGATCTTGTTTGTTTAACGAGTTTGAATGAAGGAACACCTGTAAGTTTAATAGAAGCGCAGGCTGCCGGAAAGCCAATAGTAAGTTCTGAAGTTGGTGGAATTAAGAATGTCGTTGTCCCAAATAAAAGTGCTCTTTTGAGTCCTATAGAAAACGAGAATTTATTCTTTACAAATCTTTTGAAATTAGTTGATAATCAAGAACTCAGAAAAGAGATGTCAGGTGTTGGCAGGTCTATGGTTATTGATAAATTTAGCTACCACGTTTTAGTTAAAAATATGGAAGGCTTATATTCTAGGTTAATCAAGCAATAGAACTCAGCTAAGATTATTCATTTGGTTAACTTTGTACAGTCAAAAATAGAACATGAAAAAACTCAATTTAATTCTTTTAGCAATTGTATCAAGCATTGGCTTTACAAGTTGTATCAATCAGAGTATAATGCTCAAAACCGAAAAGGATTATAAGTTTGACATACCCAGCGATACTGTCCGATCTAGTGGCTATATTATTCAACCTAACGATCTGTTCTTTTTTAGACTCTATGCTAATGATGGGTTTAAGCTAATTGATATTTCTAACCAAGGACAAGCAGGAGGTCAAATGATGGGCGGTGTTCAAAACATAGCTATGTTTAGTTACCTAGTTGAACGAGACAGCTCCAGCAAGCTACCTGTTCTAGGAAATATAAAGATTGCAGGGAAAACTGTTAGAGAAGCGGAACTCTTTTTGCAGAAAAAATATGCGTATTCTTTTAACGATCCTTTTGTTCAATTATTTGTAAACAATAGAAGGGTATTTGTATTTCCAGGAAGTTATGGTAATGCGACAGTAATTGGATTAAATAATAATAACACTACACTAATGGAGGCGCTCGCGCTTGCTGGAGGTGTTTCCGAATTTGGAAAGGCTCAAAAAGTAAAATTGATTCGGAAAACAGGTGACCCGAATAATCCACTAGTATATGAATTCGATCTTAGCACGATTGAAGGACTTAAGTACGCAAATATGCTCCTACAAACTGAAGATATTATCTATGTAGAACCGAGAAAAAGAATTGCATCCAATGTTCTTAGGGAAATCACCCCATTTGTAAGTATCCTTTCTACAATTTTATTGACAATCACCACATTTCAAGCGTTATCTGCTTTAAGTAATTAAATGATACAGGAAACTAGAGAGGACCAAAACGAAAGTCTTGATTTATACAAAGACAGACTGACAAAATTTAGTCAAGAATTTGAGCTTGGGTTATTTATCCATTTGGCTCAAAAATCTCTAATTTGGATTTTACTATTTCTCTCTATTTCTTTTTGTAGTGCCTACTTATACCTGAGATATTATCAACCCATGTATCAGAGCACGAGTATTTTGCAACTAAAAGAATCTAATCAGGCTAGCCAATTACTCGAACTAGATTTTGGTAAAAATCAGAATCAGGATATGATGTCGGATTTAGAGGTTATTAAATCTAAAGAGTTTCTAAAAACCATTTTCAAAAAACTGCCTCTTGATATTTCATATTTTAATGAAGGCGAACTGTTAAACTATGAATTATATATGTCTTCCCCATATTTTGTGGATTATGATATAATTAATTCTAAAGCCTTCCTGCATAAATACTACGTCTACTTTCCAAATAGCTATGAAATACATCTGTCAATTGATGAACCAGTAGGAGCTTCTAATTACCAGAAGTTTCAAATAAATAAGCTCATAGAACTACCCTACTTATCATTCTCTATAAAAATTCTAGATTTTGATATTATTCAAAATGATCAAGAAACAGAATCTA
>TARA_B110000879_G_scaffold196247_1_pt1 | contig 10309 bp, 11 predicted proteins | sample TARA_B110000879 | Tara Oceans TARA_B110000879 (sample SAMEA4398094) | marine metagenome | biome: Polar Biome; feature: [SRF] surface water layer (ENVO:00010504); material: water (ENVO:00002006), including particulate matter (ENVO:01000060) such as... | depth 5 m
GGACATCATATATTCTAAAAGAACATGGTAAAAGAGGTTACTTAGTAACAAGTGATCTTACATTACAAGATCAATATGAATCTGATTTCATGAGGCTAAAATTGAATTGGCCTTCTATTAGAGGTGTTGATAATTATGAATGCAGTGTCAATGGTTTGCCATTTTCTTTAGGAGATTGTAAACTTAAGGGTATGGGTTACGAAGCTGCTAAGGAATTATCATGTTATAGTTCATGTGATTATTTACAAAATAGAACCAGGGCCATTGAGCAACCTATAGCTTTATTAAATTATGCATTCTGGTTAATTCAGCGAAATTATGTTGAGGCTAAGATGCAACAAGACGATAGACCTGTTCCATTTGAAAAGAGAGATTTTGTGTTTTTTGACGAAGCACATAAAATAGATGAAATAGTACAAAGTCACTTTAGTCCCAGAATTGAACCATCGATAGTAGATAAAATATTAGAAGTCACTAGATTTGCCAATAAACAAGGATTTGGAATGGCAGCTCACACTAAGGGTAAATTAACTAGTTTAGTTAATGATTTAATGAAAGGTGATAAGCAAACTGTTTTTAAAGCAATGCAAGATTTTGATGCTATCCTTAGAAGTTATGGTAAAATTAGAATGGAAGGTAATAAAGCTGCCAAACAAAGATATAAAAATCAGACGTTGCCTAGAGATTGGCAAAGGGCGTTTGGTTTATTTGATAGATTAAAGGACGTACATTGTAAATTAGAAGATTACGTGTCTCTAATTAAATTAGTAGGCGTAGATAAAATGGTGCTAGATCAAAGAGAACAAGAATCAACGTTTAAATGTGTTGAAGAAGCTCTTATGATTAACAAATATTTACACGAGAAATCAGGATTTAAGGTGTTTATGAGTGCAACGATTGGAGATCCTAGATCTTTTGTAAAAATAATGGGAATTAAAAATGCACAGTTTATTAGATTAGATAATGTATTTAATTATGATAAATCTCCAGTTGTTTTTATAAACAGACACAAGCTAACATATAGAGAGAAGGTTAAAAGCCTACCACATGTTGTTGCTATCTTAGATCAAATTGTTGACAAACACAAGGGACAGCGCGGTATCATACACACTGGATCCTATGAATTTACTAATTACATTAAACAAAACACCAAACATAGTTTTAGAATAATGGATTATGAAAATTCTAGAGAGAAAGCAGGAATGATTGAGTTATTTAAAAAGAAAAAAGACGCGGTATTAATGGGACCATCATTACTAGAAGGTTTAGACCTTAAGGATGATATTAGCCGATTTCAAATATTCTTTAAAGTACCGTATCCTAATTTAAACGAACCATTGATCAAAGCAAAGCTGAACAATTCTAATGAGTGGTATGATTGGAAAACAGGTATTAGCGTAATGCAAGGTGTTGGTAGATCAGTAAGGAGTGAGAGCGATTGGGCTATTACATATATCCTGGATGCTAGCTTTAAAAACCTGATAAATAAGAAGGGATTCTTCCCTCCATCATTCTTAGAAAGACTTAAAACTATAAAATAATGGCATACTCATCTATAATCATAGACGATTTTTACGACAATCCTGACGAAGTTAGGGAATTTGCTCTCGCACAAGATTATGGTGTTGAAGGTAATTTCCCAGGTAATAGAACAATTCCTTTTTTAAACGATAGTACTAAAAACTATATAGCGCAACATATTACACCTCTTCATGGTGAAATTACATGGGTTACTGAAGAATACACAGGATCATTCCAATACACAACAGCTAACGATACAAGTTGGATGCATGCAGATGAATATAACAATTGGGCTGGTGTTTTATATTTAACACCAAACGCTCCAATTTCTGGAGGCACTGGTTTATTTAAACATAAAGAGACTGGTCTATATAAGATACCTAGATTTGCAGATGGATCGTTAGATCAAAAACTAGTCGATAAAATTTATGAAGATGCAAATGACATAACCAAGTGGGAAATGACGGATTTTATAGGAAACAAATACAATAGGCTAGTCATTTATCAAGGAGATTTCTTTCATAAATCGCTTGACTACTTCGGATCTAATATTAATAACGGAAGATTGTTTCAGACATTCTTCTTTGACACTAAAAACTAAAAAAATGGGATTTAATAAAATGTACCTACCGGAAGTTGAAGAATTAAAGAAATTCTTACTAGAAAATGGAAATCAGAAATTCATCGAGAGGTGGTGTGTGCCTTTTCAAAAGAGAGATGCTATCATAGGACCAGAAGGTTCAATTGATTTTATTAAACAATTTCTAAAACAAGAGTATAATGATAGTAGAAACGTTAACACTGATTTATCAGACTCTACGAAATAGGCAAAGAAAGCTTAAAAAAAACGAAGATATGAGTACAGATCAAAAAGAAAAAACAAAAAAAGTAGTTGAAAACATCTATGTTTGGGGTAAAACAGATAGAGCTGGTGATATTGTTACTGTAGATGATACATCTAATGATCCACAGTTTTTAATGTTTACCGATGGCTCCAAATGTAATCGCGAATTAGTAGGTGAAATGTTATTACATGCAAGAGATTTGAATGAAGCTAACATGTTATCCTCAGGATTTAATCCGGGTGCAATTACGACTAATATTGCAGTTACTGAAAAGGTACTTGAACCTGATGCTCCAAAATTAGAACATGTTGCTGAAGTCAATGTGATGATGGAAATGCTTAAAAAAATGAGTGCTAAGAATCATGCAGAAATGCCAGTTAAAGTTAACATTCCTTCAAAAGAAGTCTATGATCTTTTTAAAGATCAAATGGATATTACAAAGAAAGATCTTAATGATCAAATTGGCCTACTCGTAGAAAGTCAAATAGATAACCTAAGAGAGCAATTAAAATTACAAATAGAATCATTTATTAAAAACTATTACAATGAATCAAGAACAACAAAATCAGACAACGCCTAATCGCAGACAAAGAAGAGCTTATTTAAAAGCACAGGGTATCACTAAGGCTTTAGGTCAAATGGGATATTTCAGTGAAGTTAGATCTAAAGTTAGAGCCGAAAACCAAGCGTATGGTAAAAAGATACATGCAGAAAATACTGCTCGTATTGCAGAATTAAATGCTACAAAGTTAGAAGCTGAATTAGATGTTGTAAAGGCATCTTGGAAAGAACAAGGCTACAATGAAGTTGAGATGAAAATGCTAGAAGAAGCGTGGGCACTTAATGCAATTAAAGATAAAGAAACTTATCGCGAAGATAAGAAGGCTAGAAAGGAATTATTAGCCAAAGTAAAAGAATCTAGGTCTAATCGAAATAAATAATCCAGCGAATGATTACTATTAGTATAGAACCTGCTGACAACGGGATTATTAAATTTTTATTTGATGACAATGTTAATGGTGGAGGAGAAGAATATACATCTAGGACGGTATATGAATTTGAAGGACAAAAAGCTAGAACCAACCAAATTAAGTTTCTTAAGGAATTGGTTATGGACTTAGGACTGTCAACTGGAACACAGTTGGATTCTAATGAACTACTTATTAAATCTGAATGGGGTGTGAAATATCAACCTAATCAAAAGGAAATAAAACAAAAGATCATGGATCTTGAGAGTCAACTCAAGTTTTACAGATCAAGAATAGAATAATGACTTTAAAAATAGACGGCGTCTGGTGTAAAACCAAAACAGAATTTGAAAAATTAGCTAAATCTAGAGATTATGATTTGGCAGTTTCGTATTTTGACATTTTTAATAGATTAATTAAAAGTGACCCATACGGTTCAGAGCCTTCTCCAATAATTGTAGCTCTTTACATTAGAAAGATGTTACAAAAACTAATAAATGATTCTAGTGAAGTTGAAGAGCTTTCAATTGCATATATGTTCAAAGAATTAGATACAAGAAGCGTATCTGGTTTTAAGGATTTTATAAGCGATCTAGTACAAGATCGAGACATTAGCTTAGACTTAACTATTATCAACAGATGTGACTACCCTAAACGTGGTGTTCTGAGTAGGTTTGATAATGTTAAGTTTATAGATAATGATTAAACATAAACTATTTTCTAAAGGAGAGCAAGTCCAAGCATTGATCTCTACGACACAACAACCCAACATACTTATCCCTGTTAGGGCTACAATTTACGATGTTAAATTTGATGACACTAATCCTCAATATCAAATAAGGATTAAAAAGTTCTATGACAACGCGTATTTCTTAAAGAAGAACATCTTTGGTGGTAGATTTATCAAAAACTTCGATGGCAAAGACACTAAATTAAACATTAAACGTTCAGGTTACAGCACTGTTAAAGAAATTGAAGATAATCTTTTTAATGGTGATAAATGGAAGAACTATCTTATAGTAGTAGACTCTGTATTCTGCACCAAGACTCGCAGTGAACAGATTACATTATTCAATAATATACAAACGTTTCAAATAGAAATGTGCATCAAAGAGCTCTATGAGCTTTCTAATAGAGCAACATATAGTGGTGGAGAATTCTTTTATAATTCTCAAGGTGAATTTATTGCATCGCTTAAAAAATTCTTAGGCAGTCGTTATCCCAGTGATTCTAACTGGAGTACTGATCTTTTATATCGTCCAGAATCTTCGGAGATGGATGATGTAGAATGGGTTTGATATATACTTAACAGGTAATTATATTACATTAATATAATTCCGAAGATATATAAACAAACAAAGTACAAATATTCTATGGCTGAATTCTTTTATACAGTAAAATTCCAGGCAGGCACTGACCTTATCTTAGAAGATCAAGATGAATTCGAACAATATGCGTCGATTAATTCAGTTCAGTTTGACGAGGAAGGCGCAGCTTCGTTTAAAGGTATACCTATCAATGGTTTTACCAGAGAGGATCCAGAACCAGAGGTTGCAGATACTCAAGGTAATACAACAATTGATGCGTCAGCACAAGATACTCCTCCTGGAGCAAATAGTGTATATGGCGTCAATGAAGTTGACAGTAGGGTGTATACTGTAAACAAAACAGTAAGTGGTACGGGTGGAGATAAAGTTGAAGATGCAGGACAATCAGTATCTGCTGGAAAGGGATTGAATTCTAAAATGAATGCATGGTCTTTACATAAATACAAAAACCGTTCAGATTCTTCTAAAGATGACATGTCAAGTGGTAAAGATTCTTACAATCAAGCTGTGTATCATCACGGTTTATCGGAAGCTTATAACCCAACAGCTGGTAATATTGTCAGAGAATCTAAGGAACACCCTTCTATTGCATATACATATTCTCACTCTGATTTTGTACAAACTGAACATTACGGCAGAATTTCTAATGATTATTTAATAACATTAAGAAGATTCCCATATCCAGTTGCAGATGATTTAAAAAATATGATGATTCCTGGTAAAGATGGTAAACCTATTGACGGTTCAATGCCAGATCTTGCTAGGGCCATTACTTGGATGTCACCATCTTTGGGTAATGAAATGAAAAGCATCCTCAAGTTTGGAACTAAATTTAATTGGAAAGAAATTGAATCAGAAATACAAAAGATTACTGCAAGTGCTGGTAAAAAAGGTAAAGTAGGTGCAATGATTGATGGAAGTCCATTATTGAGTGCTGTAAACGCAGGTGCAAATAACGTTAGTCCCGAACAAGCTATTAGAATAAAAGATAAAGGTGCTGGTTGGGATCCAACTAGTGAAACATATCCTAACAAAGTTTTTGGACCACTTAACGTAATTAAAAAAGTTTTAACTAAACAACAAGGTTTAGAATTTGATCAAAGCTTTGAACTTAATTTCTATTATGATCTTAAAGGATTGCCTGATACAAGTCCTAAGGTCGCATTTATGGATACGTTATCTAATATACTTGCATTAACATATAACAATGCTCCGTTTTGGGGTGGTGCTACTAGAGGTTTAGGTAGTGGTAGTATAGGTAAACCAATTGGAGATTTTGATAAACTTAAGTCTGGTGATTATAAAGGATTTTTAGGTTCTGTTGGTGATCAACTAAAGGGTAGTTTAGGTTTTGCAATGGGTGATCTTGGAAATGCAGTATCAGGTTTAAAAAGCGGTAAAGGTATTAATGCGTTAGGAGACTCTAAGATTTTAGATAATATTGTCGGTGGTGGATTAATGAAATTAATGAATGGTCCTCAAGGAGCTTCGACTGTTGCAGCATTTTTAACAGGTGATCCAACTGGTCAATGGCATGTTACTATAGGTAATCCTATGAATCCAATGATAGTGTGTGGTAACTTAGCAATGATGGAAAGTAAGATTGAATTCGACGGTGCTTTAGGTTATGAAGGGTTTCCTTCTAAATTAAAGCTTACAGTTACTATGAAACCTGGTAGAGCAAGAGATAAAGGTGAAATTGAATCTATGTTTAATGCGGGTAGAGGTAGATCTTATTTACAACCTGATGTTGAAGGATCTATTGACGTTAATGCAATGTTTGATACATCTGCATATGGAAATAAAGATAACACAGCAGGTCACGTTACACAGGCATTCCTTAAAAGAGTATCAGATCTTAACGCTGGATAATATTATAACATTACAATATGAATTTTAAAACATTAGTTAATAAAACAGTAGATTTAGTCAGATTAGTTATGACTCAGCCTACTATGATTTTTAGAAATAAAGATAATGCTGAAATAGTAGGTTATCATGTTGTTACGGAAGATGACAAAGTACGTCCAGATTTAATAGCCCTAAAATATTATGGAGATCATACCAAAACTGATATGATTTTAAAATTTAACAAAATATCTGATCCTTTTAGTATTATGCCAGGTGAAACTCTTTTGATTCCTTCACCAGATACAGCATATTATAGATTAGAAAGACCAGCTACGTTTGAAGATAATATCGTTAAGCGTCAATTTATAGATACTAAGAGGTTAAGTCAGAAAGATCAAAGAAGAGTAGAAGCACTTAAGAAGAAATATAATAAAGAGACTCTTTTACCACCTAACGTAATTCCAGTTGGAAAGAAAAACTACGCGTTTAATGGAGATAAAGTTAGATTAGGTGCACAAGTACAAACAGACGCAGTTACAGAATCTATTACCGCTGAGGTAATTGCTTCACAAAATGCTGAAAATGCACAAAGCCAAAGAGATGCAATACTTGCACAACAAGGCAGTGATGATGAAGCTAATACTGATGGAACTACTGGAACTACTGACACTAAAGGTGATTCAATAACAGACAAACAAGCTGAAGACAATTTAAACGGCGGTAGTGGTAAAGGTGATACAACTAATGCAACCGGAATCGATGGAGATAAAGATGATTCTGCAGATACTACTGGTGATAATAATAACGGCGGTGATAATGAATCAGGTTCGGATAATAATACGCCACCTAGCGATGATAGCCCTTGTGCAAAATAAGTTAACTAATATTTAACAGATGAATTTAGAACATAACATTTTAGCGGTAGTTGAACCTTCTATAATGCCAACTGAAATAGAAATATATGCAGGTGGTGAAGAAGAAGGTGGTCCAAAACAAACTAAGAACATTGGTAATATTGAGCCATCTATAACTGTTAACAAATACACATTCGGTAGAGACAATCTTCAGAGTGTTTCATTAGATCTTTCTGGAATTGTACCTAAATTAACATGTACTGTTGTTGATAATAAACAAGCGTTTGATGTTGATCATTATCCAAGAGACGGTGATACTATGGTCCTTTTAATTAATTCAAAAAACCAAGACACTTTTAAATCTATTCACATGGATTTTGATATTACTGAAATATCTAATGAAAGAGAGGTAGACGGCGAACCACCAGAAATTACAATGAGTGGGATTGCAAAAATACCTAAATTATATGCTGAACATTGCCAAACACTGGATTCTGCAGGTTCATTAGATCATATGGAATTAGTTGCAAGAGAATTAGGGATCGGTTTAGCTACAAACATAGATACTACAGATGATAGTATGTCAAGAATACAAGCATATGAAACTTATTTAGAATTTATAAAATCGATTGCTACGGATTCTTATATAGACGAAGAGTCATTTACCAAATTTTACATTGATCAATACTATTACTTGAATTATGTAGAGGTAAACAAAATATTTAATTCTGAAAATCCGGAAATATCTGATTTACAAACATCTTTAGCATCTTCTCAGGTTTCTCAAGGAGAGGACGGCGACGAAGAAGGATCGGATCCTGATGATATTGAAGTACCATTGATGCTTACTAATAATAGAGAATCTCAAGGTTTAAACATATATAGTGATCAAGTAGAACTTATTAACAATTCTAGTAAAATTAGTTTAAAAGCCGGTAATAAAAGAAATGTAATGATCTATGACAACAATAGTGATTCAGATAGATTACAACAATTTGACATTGAACCTCTTTCTTCAACCAATCTTAGAGATATTGAAGAGCCTCTTAAAGGTAGAAGAACCGAAGAGCGTTATCAAGATAATATAAAATTTAAGTATATTGGCAGACAAAATGCCGGAGATGATGGATTAGGTAACACACATGCTAACTCAATTTATTCTAAATTGTTTCAAAAGCAAAATGAAATGGAAACACAGAAAATGAAGGTAAAAGTTACGTTAAGTAGTTTTAATCCTGCAATTTATAAATTTCAAAAGATTCCATTATTGATGTATCACTATGATGGTGTAAAGATTGCAGCAGCGACAGAAGCCCAAGCTAAACAAGATGAAGCAGGTTTTTCAGATCAAGCAGTTGTTCCAGATACAGGCGAAAGAGAACAAGAAGGCAGGAACTCACAAATGGTAGATAGATTTCTAACAGGATTCTATATTATAGAGAATATAAACATAAACTATGACGTTGAATCAGGCTTATCACAGGAAGTTACATTAATACGAAGAGAATGGCCAACTAAGGTTGCAGATTTAAAAGAATAGAAATAGAATATATAAGGTATGCAGCAGAGTTTAATGAAACACCGTAATGAGTTCAAAAAAGGAACTAGACTTAGAACCATAAATGAGGATCCTACTTATTTAAGCTGGATGATCATGTTCGATAAGCAGTCTGCGTCATCGCCTTTATTTAACGGTACTGCTGAAAAATATTTAATAGAAACAGTCGGTGGTAAATATGGTGAAGATTTAGCCAAAAATTTAACAGCATTTAAGAATTTATTGTTCAAGATAAATGTTGAAATGCCATGGTTTTGGAACACAATCAGTGGATTAGATCAATCTATGATGTACAAGAACTTAGTAGAACCTTATTGGGGTGCTGAAGATCCAAAATTAGAAATAGAATGTCTAGAGGAAACAGTAGATTTAACTGTTATATCATTAATGGATTTATATAAAAGATCTGTATATGATTTTAACAGGTGGATAGAAATAATTCCACACAATCTTAGGTATTTTAGTATGCAGATTTATGTTTCTGAAATTAGACAATTTCAACAAGATACACATGCTAGAGATTTAAACGGTTCTTATAAACCCAGTGGACCTGCACATAATGAACAACAAGAAGCAAAGCCTATACATGAACAGTTTAATCTGACTGCTATGCCGTTTGTTACATTACAATTTGATTTTTGTGAATTTGATATAGATGCTATTGCGCCAATGTTCGCTGATCTAGGTAAAAACCCTGAATTAAGAAAACCGAAAATTGCTATTAAATGGAAAACAGTTATTCAAGCTGGTCAAAAATATCCTACAGAGGTTGATGCAAAAGAAGGATTGGGCGTTATAGGAAATCCAAACCCATATGACTTTGGACCATTTGATCCATTACAGTCTGTTAAAGATGCGGCTACCGATAAACTTAAGTCTATTAAAGACGGAGTGATGGGTAAGATTGATAATTTTAAAGGAGCATTCTCACAAGATCCTAATGGAATTGCAAATGTATATGGACATAGTAGAACAGGACTAAGTGGTCCTTTGGCAAGCATAGCAGATAATGCTATTGATAATTTAACTGCTAGTTTATTATTAGGAAACGTACACGGTGCAAACACATTGAGTAATATTCAAGATGCAATTACAGCAGGTAGTGTAAATGCAATAGCTAACTTAGCTGGACAATTATTTAATAAGAAATCAAGTGAAGTTCCAGGGAATATGTCTCCGACACAGGTTTATGATAAGCCTAGCAACTTTGTATTAGACTCTTCACCAGATGGTAATATATCACCTAAGCAAGTATATGATCGTAGAGCTCCAGATAGAGATGATCCTATTAATGATAACATTTACGGTGGAAGAGATACAGGTGTAGATTCAACGCCAGACGGTAACTTAAACGATAACGTTCATGAATGATAAAGAATTATAT
>TARA_B110000879_G_scaffold123607_1_pt1 | contig 10306 bp, 6 predicted proteins | sample TARA_B110000879 | Tara Oceans TARA_B110000879 (sample SAMEA4398094) | marine metagenome | biome: Polar Biome; feature: [SRF] surface water layer (ENVO:00010504); material: water (ENVO:00002006), including particulate matter (ENVO:01000060) such as... | depth 5 m
ACTGCGAAAAATGCGGGACTCCTCGATATTAAGATGGTGCCCGAACGTCACAACTCGGTGAAGGTCTTGTTGTTTTTCGATGTGGGTGGTTCGATGGACCCGCACGTTAAGCTATGCGAAGAATTGTTTTCCGCCGCGCGAACAGAATTTAAACATCTTAAGTATTTCTATTTTCATAACTTCATCTACGAATCTGTGTGGTCAAAGAGTATCAGGCGTCACGCCGAGACAACGTCGACGTTTGATATACTTCATAAATATTCCAAAGACTACAAAGTCATATTCGTAGGGGATGCCACTATGGCCCCCTATGAGGTGACTCATGTCGGAGGCAGTATCGAGCATTACAACGGTGAGGCCGGCGCGGTTTGGATAAAGCGACTTACAGATGTATTCGACAATGTAGTGTGGATCAATCCTACGCCTAAGGATTTTTGGGAGCACAGCTACTCAATCGAAGTGATCAGAGAGCTCGTAGAAGATCGCATGTTTCCTCTTTCTGTTAAGGGTCTGGAAGAAGCCATGACCCTACTGACTAAGTAATGCCTATGATTGAGAAGCTTAGCGATGATCTGCGCCCTGAAAAATTCTCAAAACTATCGCAGCTAGTCGACAACTTTTGCAGCGAGCACGCGCAATTGCCCGCGTTCACTTGCTTAGGGAGAACCCTAGATTACGGTGAGGTTGATGAGTTAAGTGACCGCTTCGCGCACTACTTGATTACTCAAACAAATCTGAAGCCTGGCGACAGGATAGCTATCCAGCTGCCCAATATCCTGCAGTTTCCTATCGCCTTCTATGGGGCAACTCGAGCTGGCTTAGTGGTAGTCAATACGAACCCACTGTACACAGCTCAAGAGATGGGACATCAGTTCAAAGATTCAGGTGTTAAAGGTATAGTGATACTGTCTAACTTCTGCGATAAGTTAGAAAAAATATTACCTGGAACCAAAATTGAAACAATCATCGTGACTCAGCTCGGTGATATTCAGAAGCCCTTACAGCGTCTTTTTCTAAATTTCGTCATTAAAACTGTTCGTAGATTGGTGCCCGCTTATTCTCTAAGCAACACTGCAGACTTTCATACTGTCGTTAACACGCCAGTTCCATCATTCGATTACCCTGAAGCCGGACAGGGCGATGATACTGCGCTGATTTTGTATACGGGAGGAACCACGGGTGTTGCAAAGGGTGCCATGCTGAGCCACAATAATTTGATTACCAATATGATGCAGCTTCGATCTCGTTGTCTCGGAGTGATCGGTGACAAGGTTGAAAGCATTCTAGCTCCGCTCCCGCTGTATCATAGCTACGCATTTCTACTGCACTGTCTCACCATGCCTTACTCGGGCAATCACAATATCTTGGTGCCAAACCCTAGAGACACTGCAGGGCTAGTTAAGCTGTTCAAGAAGTGGCCGATCAGCGGGTTTGTAGGCATAAACACCCTGTATCTTGCTCTACTGCGCCACAAAGATTTTCCTAGCATCGATTTTAGTTCCCTGAAGTTTTGCGGCGCCGGTGGTATGGCTATGACTACGTCTGTCAGTGAAGAGTGGGCTAAGGCTACGGATAGCCCAATCTATGAAGGTTACGGCTTAACGGAGTGTTCTCCAGTTGTAGCCGTTAATATCCCAGGCAAGGAGCGCGCTGGCACCGTAGGGCCTGTAGTGCCCGAGACGGAAACAAAAGTCGTGAATGATGATGGTATTGAGGTTGCAGCAGGCGAGCGCGGCGAGCTTTGGATTCGGGGGCCACAAGTAATGAAGGGCTATTGGGAGGCGACGGAAGAGTCGGCTGAAGCGTTAACTAGTGACGGCTGGTTCAAGACAGGCGACTATGTGGAAATCAGTGATGATGGCTATATCTCGATCGTCGATCGAAAGAAGGACATGATCCTTGTCTCTGGTTTCAATGTGTTTCCTAATGAAATCGAAGATTGGGTCAATCGGCACCCAGGGGTATTAGAGTGCGCCGCAATCGGAGTTCCATCAGAAAAAACGGGTGAGTCAATCAAGCTTTTCATTGTGCCGAGTCAAAAAGATCTCGATATTGAATCTGTGCGTGCACACTGTAAGGAAGGGCTGACGGCTTACAAGATGCCTAGAGAATACGTCCTAATCGAAGACATTCCTAAATCATTAATTGGGAAAATTCTACATAGAGAATTGCGTGACAAGGCCTAGCCGACACGTATCTCTAGTAGCGCAGCAACCTCTAGTATAAATCCGAAAACGGAATAACCGTGTTAGATTCCTTGAAGCAGAAGCTCGATACTTGTCAGCTCGCAGATGTTTTTCGTTTGGAGAATACGCTGAACAAGATTCAGCGTGGCAATTTGTCCCAGAAGGATCTGGCATCGTCGCTAGCCGCCGCGGCGGCGGCGATCGAGAAATCTCAACGCGCCTGTGAATTAAGACGCGCAGCTATTCCGGTAAAAATTGACTATCCAGAAAACCTCCCGGTTAGTGCCCGAGCAAAAGAAATCACCGAATTACTTCGCGAACATCAAGTGCTCATCGTCGCTGGCGACACCGGCTCTGGTAAGACCACTCAATTACCTAAGGTCTGTCTCGATGCTGGATTTGGGGTGCGCGGCCTAATTGGTCACGCTCAGCCTAGACGCTTAGCGGCATTATCGGTTGCAAATCGAATCGCTGATGAGCTCGGTGTAGAGATAGGTGGCGGTGTCGGTTCGCAAATACGCTTCAAAGATAATACAAGTGAGCGCAGCTTCCTGAAATTAATGACGGACGGCATCTTGCTCGCTGAGATTCAGCAAGACAAGTTCCTGAATAAATATGAAGTGCTAATTATCGATGAGGCGCATGAGCGCTCACTTAATATCGATTTTCTGTTGGGCTACCTTAAGCAGTTGTTACAAAAGCGCAAGAACCTCAAGTTGATTGTCACATCAGCAACAATCGATGTAGAGAAATTTTCCAAGCATTTTGACAATGCGCCAATTGTAGCGGTTTCTGGAAGAAACTATCCTGTAGAGACTCGGTATGCACCTCTCGCGGAGGCCTCGGGAGAGCTGATAGACGACGATCTACAAATTGATAGCATTATCAGAGCCGTCGAAGATATTGCCAAGAATGACAAGCAAAAGGGTTCGTCCAGCGGAGATATACTGGTGTTTCTCAGTAGCGAACGAGAGATACGGGCAACCGCGACCAAGCTGCGCAAGCAGGAATATCGAGACGTAGACATCCTGCCTCTATATGGAAGGCTGCGCTATTCGGAGCAGATAAAAATCTTCAAACCGGGACGAGGCAGAAAGATAGTCTTGGCCACAAATGTTGCCGAAACATCGATTACAGTTCCCGGCATCAACTATGTAATCGATACAGGTCTTGCGCGAATAAGCCGTTACAGTTTGCAGAGCAAGGTGCAACGGTTGCCTATCGAGGCTATATCTCAAGCGAGCGCGAATCAGAGGAAGGGGCGTTGTGGTCGCATGGCCGACGGTGTTTGTATTCGTCTATATGCGGAAAATGATTTTGAATCGAGGCCGGAATTCACTGATCCGGAAATCATGCGAACGAATCTGGCTTCCGTTATATTGCGCATGAAACACCTGCGCCTTGGAGAAATTGAGCAATTTCCTTTTCTTGATGCCCCCGAACCGAGAGCTATTAACGAAGGAATAAAATTACTCATAGAACTAGATGCCCTAAGTCATTCACGTCGCTTGACTGATAGTGGTCGCAAGATGGCAGTCTTGCCTGTAGATCCCAGATACGCGCGAATGTTAATTACTGCGAGCGCACAAAATTGCCTGCGCGAAATGCAGATCGTAGTTAGTGCGCTGGGCATTCAAGACCCAAGAGAGATATCTAGCGATAACAGACAGCAGGCTAAACAGCAGCTAGCTGAATTTGATCATGAAGATTCCGATTTTCTAAGTTTGGTAAAGTTATGGGAAGACTTTGAGAAGAAGAGACAGGACCTGAATCAGGGCCAACTGCGTAAGCACTGCAAGAAATACTTTCTCTCTTATATGCGCATGCGTGAATGGCGTGAGGTTCATCATCAATTGCTTCTCTCCTGCCAGAAACTCGGTCTTCGTATGAACCGTGAGGTTGGTGATTATGAGGCGATTCATAAAAGCCTGATCAGTGGCTCCTTAAACCAGATAGCGAAGCGATTAGATGGGCGGAGTTTTCGCGGTAATAGGAATAAGACCTTCTCCTTGTTCTCGACATCTGTCTTGGCCAACAAAGGCGCGAAGTGGATAGTTAGCGGCGAGCAGATTGAGACGTCGCAAACTTTTGCAACACAAGCAGCCAAGATTCAGCCTGAGTGGATTGAGGAGATGGCCTTGCATCTCGTGAAACGCGAGTATTTTGAGCCGCACTGGAGCAAGAAACGCCAGCAGGTAATGGCCTATGAGAAAGTGCAGCTTTACGGGTTAGTGATCATTGAGAAGGCGCTACTAAGTTATAGCAAAATTGATCCTAAGACTTCCAGAACACTCTTCATTCAAGAGGGATTGATTGCTGGGGAAGTTACTACCGATTTAAAGGTTTATCACCGGAATCGCGAATTCTTAGCCTCCCTTGCAAAGCAAGAAGAAAAAATGCGCAGGCCAGACCTGCTAGTGGCTGAACGAGATGTTGCAGCGTTCTATGAACAGCGCCTGCCAGAGACTGTGTGCTCCACTCGCGACTTAGCGGCTTGGGTTCGTAAACAAGGTGAGTCTGCCGAAAAATCTCTCTTGATGACGGTTGATAACCTGATCGACTCAGATGCCGCGATGGATGCATTGCATTCTTTTCCGGATGCGGCGGCGGTGCACAAGAATAATCTGCGACTGGACTATGTTTTTGAGCCTGGAAGCGTAGCGGATGGGGCTACCTTGGAAGTACCTGTAGAGATGGTTAGCCAATTACAGCAAGCCGACCTAGACTGGGCCGTGCCCGGCAATTTGGCTGAAAAATGTACAGCGCTGATTAAGGGTTTACCGAAATCCCGTCGTAAGAACTTTATACCTGTGAATGCGTTTGTTGCTCAGGCTTGTCAACAGATGTCGAATAAGGACGGGGATCTAATTACTTCCCTGCTAGCGCAAATTCGCAATCTAAAGGGTCTAGAGCTAGATAGAGCGGAGTTCGAACAGATTCAGCTGCCTTCGCATCTGAACACCAAAATTCGCGTATTGAAGGGCTCAGAGAAAGAAATAGCATTTGCTGGCAGTATCAAGGAGGTCAGGGAGCAGCTCCAGCAACAAGGTTTACTGGAAAACGGCGAAAATAGCCTCATCCATGGTGATGCTAGTCATAATTCCAATGAAGATTCTGGCTATAATCATCCCTTAGAAGCAACGGGAGCCAAAGATTGGGACTTTAAGGATTTACCAGAGCAAATAGAAATAGGCGAATCCCTAAAGCTAATACGATTTCCTGCTCTTGTCGACGAGGGCGAAACTGTAGGGGTGTGTCTGTTTTCCGACAAATTTCTCGCTCAGCAGAAGCACAAGCAAGGCTTAGTAAAGCTGTATCAGTTGAGGAGTATTCAGCAGCGTAATCAGCTGAAGAAGAAATTTGTCAGACTAGCCGATACACTGGTGCTGAAAGCGCCTTTTGCGTTGGGCCAGTTAGCACTAGATGCGACGTGGATTAGTTATATCGCGGCTTTCGATCTTGATGGTTCGATGCCGCGTAGCAAGCTCGAATTCGAACAGCGAGTAAACTCCGGTAAGTCTAAAGTTCTTAGTCTCGCTGAAAAAATAGAAACGCTTTTTGTTCAAGTAATGAATGAGCACTACGAGATAGGTCGCGTCGTGTCGGATTTAAAGAAGGGCGCTCTGGCCTACGTCGCTGAGGATGTAGAGAATCAGCTTGCAGGCCTGCTTCATGAAGGTTTTCTTTCTGAAACCGGTCTAGTGTGGTTCGCTCAGTATCCTCGTTACTTGAAGGCAGTATCAATGCGCTTGAAGAAGGTCCCTCATATGGGGGAAAAGGATTGGCCTAATACAGAACTACTATCCCGATATCAGGTCAGATATAGCGGCGCAGAATCAAAGGCAGCGGGCAGTGATAAAGAAGGATTGCTCATGCTACGGTGGATGCTTGAAGAGTTCCGGGTATCATTGTTCGCGCAAACTTTAGGGACGCACATCCCAGTTTCCGAAAAGCGGTTAGACAAGCAGTTTGAAAAAGTACTTTAATTAGTTCAATAAATTAGTCACTAACACATATCGTGAAAACTTCTAGCAAAATACAGGCTCCTAAAACCAGCAAGCAGACTGCTGCGTTTTTGCTATTGCTGTGTAGTCTTGTCGCCAATGGCGCATCCGCACAGACCGAAGATCCTTGGAGAGAAACCAACGAGCAAGTATTTAGGTTGAATGACCATTTCGACCAGCTCATTGTTAGGCCTGTTGCTTCTGGCTATACCTTGTTCATACCTAGAGTGGCGAGACAGGGAATTGGCAATCTCTTTAGCAATATCGATGATATCAATGTCTTAGTAAACGATTTATTGCAGTTTAAACTTTACGCTGCCATGAATGACTCGGGCAGGCTTTTGGTCAACTCGACGCTAGGCTTGGTCGGCATTCTTGATATCGCCAGTGGGTTTGGTCTTTACAAAAATGAGGAAGACTTTGGCCAGACCTTAGGGCGCTGGGGAGTTGGTGCTGGCCCTTACGTCATGCTACCTGTCTTCGGTGCGAGTAATGCTAGAGACTCTGTCGGCCTTGTTTTGGATACGTTGTTCAACCCGATTCAATATCTCGATGGGGAGTCATTACGCCTCACCTTGTTTTTGGTGAAGGAAACTGACTCTCGCTCAGGCCAGCTTGCGCTGGACGAATTAATAACGGGTGATCGTTATCTATTTGTGCGTGAAGCCTATGCGCAGCGAAGAGAATACTTGGTGACTGACGGCCAGGTTGAAGATGAGTTTGGTGATTTCTAAGCAACCGGCTTAATTTCTACTGACCATGCGCTTCTAGCTCTTACTATGCGATTCTGACTTTGAGTTTTGTCTTAATGAAGTCACTATGAGAAACATATATCAGCTCTGATACCTTCCGAATTAGATGATCCTCGTATTTGTCTAGGCGCTTGTCGGAAAAGGCAATGCGCCACATATTCTCGATAAGCTTTACTTTCTGCTCGTAATCGTAGCTGTCGTTTATTAATTTGGTAAATTCGTAGAGAGAGGTGGCCTCAAAAGCCTCGTCCTTTGCTAACTTGGTTAGCTCTTCGAGATCAGACTCCGCAATATTGTAACTTTGCTGTAGCACTGCCATGAACTCACTATGCTCGCGTTCGTCGAGTTCGTGGTCAGAGTTCATAACTTCGACTAGCAGTGCGGCACTGGCAAGGTCGATCCTGCTCATTGCCGAGCTAGGCGCTTCTACTTCCGCTTTTTTTGTTAATTTGTTCTCGAAGAAACTTTTAATGGAATCGATCACGTCATTCTTCCTCAAAAAGGTTTGAACTGGACTGTTGTTACCCTAGTCTACGTAGGAAATGGCATCGAGTAAAACGCCTATATCGGCAGTTTTTTTGTAGCTATTTTCACTTAGGTGACGGCGAAATTGTTTGCCTCCTTTCTGGCCCTTGTACAGGCCTAGGATATGCCGCGTCATGTGATGTAATGGCGTGCCACTCTCTAATTCTTGCTCGATGTAGGGTATGAATTTTTGTAGCCTTTCGGTGCGAGTCTGTGCATTGCTTGCCGCTCCAAAAAAAACAGCGTCCACCTCATTTAGTATGAAGGGGTTTTGATAGGCTTCTCTACCCAACATAACGCCATCTGTCTTTTTGAGAAGTGACTCCGCATCGAAGAGTGTTTTAATTCCCCCGTTTATAATGATGCAAAGCGCAGGGAAGGTCTTCTTGACGGCAAAGACGCTATCGTATTTTAGTGGTGGTATCTCGCGATTCTCTTTCGGGCTGAGGCCCGACAAAATAGCCTTGCGCGCGTGAACTATAAAGGTGTCACACCCGGCATCCGCGACAGTGCCAATAAAATCCTCTAATTCTTCCTGCGAGTCGCGATCGTCAATGCCTATCCGGCATTTCACGGTGACCGGCAAGTTAACACTCGTCATCATGCTGTCTACGCACTTGGCGACGAGTTCAGGTTCAGCCATGAGACAGGCACCGAAGGCGCCAGACTGAACTCTATCGCTCGGGCAGCCGACATTGAGATTTATCTCATCATATCCTGCCTCTTCTGCGAGGACAGCCGCTTCAGCCAGCTCGACAGGATTACTGCCACCCAATTGTAAAGCGACAGGATGTTCGCCCTGGCTGTGTTGCAGTAAATACTGCGCATCACCATGCTTGAGTGCCGCGCTCGTCACCATCTCGGTATAGAGTAGGGCATGCTCTGAGAGCTGGCGAAGGAATACGCGATCGTGACGATCGGTCCAGTCCATCATCGGCGCAATACAGAAGCGATGACTTAGGCTGGCGACTGTGTCTGTAGTTTCGCTATTTGGTGGCTGTTGGTTCGCGCTGTTCAATGAATGTACCTAATTGTTTAGCGAAGTAGCTATGTTGGTCGCTCTAAGAGCTGGATGCAGGTTGTAGCGAAAGCCTCAGTGCATGTCAAGAAGTAGGCGGTTAAACTGTCTATGATAGGAATTAAAGGCGAATCGCGTATAATCTCGCCTTTCGCGAGAGGGCAGTTATGTTCCTCGAATACTAAGTTTCGTCAGTGCTGTCCCGAGTAGAGAAATATGAACAAAGTTCGCACACGCATTGCACCGTCTCCGACTGGCGATCCGCATGTTGGTACTGCCTACATAGCCCTGTTCAATCGATGTTTTGCCCATAAGCATGGTGGTGAGTTTGTGCTGCGCATCGAAGACACCGACCAACAGCGTAGTACCGACAAGTCAGAGCAGGATATTTTAAACTCACTTGAATGGCTAGGACTGTCTTGGGATGAAGGTCCAGGTTGCGAAGGTAATGTTGGGCCATACCGACAGAGTGAGCGCTCTGAGATATACTCCGCTCATATTCAACAGCTTCTCGATAATGGCTCAGCCTTCCGCTGTTTCTGTACCGCCGAAAGGCTCGATGATTTACGCAAGCAGCAAATGCAAGATAAAACACAGCCTGGTTACGATGGTCACTGTCTGAGCCTAAGTCAAACCGAATGTGAGAGTAAATGTGCGGCTGCTGAGCCACATGTTATTCGTATGAAAATTCCCGACTCTGGTGAGTGTGAGTTTGAAGACATGCTGCGCGGTAGCGTAAGCATCGCGTGGTCACAGATCGATATGCAGGTATTGATCAAGTCCGACGGAATGCCGACCTACCATTTCGCGAATGTAGTTGATGATCACTTGATGGAAATATCTCACGTCATACGCGGTGAAGAATGGATCAACTCAGTACCCAAGCATATTTTGCTGTATCAGTATTTCGGCTGGGAGGCGCCTGCTTTCTGCCATATGCCATTGTTACGTAACCCGGATAAAAGCAAGCTGAGTAAGCGCAAGAACCCTACTAGCATTCGTTACTTTGACGCGATGGGATATCTGCCTGAGGCATTGCTAAATTATTTAGGCATGATGGGCTGGACGATGCCTTCTGGTGAAGAAAAATTCTCTCTTAGTGAAATGGAAGCGAGCTTCGATATAAGCAGAGTCTCCCTGGGTGGCCCAATTTTCGATATTGAAAAGCTCGATTGGCTCAATGGGAAATACATTCGTGAGGAGTTATCCGACGAGGAGTTTGCGGCGCGCTTCGCTGCCTGGGCATTTAAGCCTGAAAAAGTCGCTCAGATAGTGCCGTTACTAAAGCAACGTGTGGAACGCTTCAGCGATGTTGCTTCACTAGGCGGTTTCTTTATTGATGGCTCGCTTGAAATATCTGAGGAGGGCTTTGCGCACAAGGCCATCGACTCGCCCCAAGCTTTGAAGATTCTCCAGTTCACCTTATGGAAATTGGAAGCACTTGAAGAGCTGGAAAGAAACTCTGTAGAGGGGGAGTTGCAATCGCTAGCTGCCAAGTTTGAACTGAAGATAAGGGACTTCCTATTTCCTTTGTTCGTAGCTTTAAGTGGCAAAGCGGTATCCACCTCTGTGATTGAGTCCATAATGATACTGGGCATCGATATCACGCGCGCACGGATTCGTCAGGCCATTTCAGTATTGGGTGGTATCTCTAAGAAGCAGGCGAAAGCACTCGAAAAAGAATTTCGCAACTTCTAGTGGTTTTACTCTCAGCCTAGACCTGCGTTGACAGGGTGAGCGACTGTGCTTAGAATGCGCCTTCCCTCGAAAATGGTCATGGGGCCTTAGCTCAGCTGGGAGAGCGCAACACTGGCAGTGTTG
>TARA_B110000879_G_scaffold9192_1_pt1 | contig 10288 bp, 9 predicted proteins | sample TARA_B110000879 | Tara Oceans TARA_B110000879 (sample SAMEA4398094) | marine metagenome | biome: Polar Biome; feature: [SRF] surface water layer (ENVO:00010504); material: water (ENVO:00002006), including particulate matter (ENVO:01000060) such as... | depth 5 m
CTGCAATTTGCCGCTTAAAACAGCGTTATATATCTAGGAGAGTTCGGTGTTACTTGCAAGTTTAATTATTTCAATACAAACCCCCTTCCAATTTACACTGTTAAAGCGCCCCCACAGAGCAAGCTCACCATATAGTAGTTGGCGGCGGATAAGTGATTGCCAATGGCTTGCTTTCTAGGGTGTGCTAGGGGTAAATGGGGCACTTATTCTGCTGATACTCCCAGCCTCCAAGTGTAAAAACAACTAACCGGTGACGCTTGGAGGTTGCGTTACTGCCGTTTACAGGTCTTATCTGTTTTGCAGATGTAAATTGAACAAGCATGTAGAGTACTTACACCTATTCATCTTCATATTGACGACACAGAGTAAGATGAAATCGTGGGCGCTATGAGATCTAATTCAATAGTCGGCTTAGCATCTTTCGTATTGCTGGTAGCATGATCCATCGGAAGCCCCCCAGCGTTCGACGTAGTGGTCGCTTCTTCATGCCGCGTGAAAAATATTCCCATGCATTGAGGGCAGGTACACTTTTTTGGGTCTTGAAAGTATAAGATACATGCATCAGCTTTGTATTGAAATAAAAGAGTGGCGCTCGGCTAAATAATGATTCAGAAGGGCGTGGCACTCCGGCCCAATGAATAAATGGAACAGATGCTTGATTTGAGAGAATCCTGCCTAAGGGTTCACTAAACGCGTGCCCGCCCCACCGGTAATGCCCATCTGGATAAAGATTGCCAACATTCACATCATTAGAGTGTGCTAGATAGGCAAGTTTTGCTTGATCTCCGTAAAATAGATCACCGAAATTATATTCATGATATGGCTTACCTAAGTGATCTTGGAAAAGGTTAATCTCTCTTTGTCTTAGCTGATTAAACCAGTCTATGGAAAAGGAGTCTCGAGAACTCGCCCACAATCCTCCGTTAAATACATATGTTTGGTTGAAAGGAAAAGACGAATCAAACTTCTCAAGATTGTCTAAGTTTCCTGTACGATGCCTGTGCCATTTAACTCGCTCATCCCAACTAGCGTCAGGAAGAGATTCAAAAAGTTTAGCTTGGTCAGGTTCGTATTCATGCCCTAGGTTGGCAAATAGAAATGGCTCAGTGGCGGTCAATATCCTATCGATAAGTGAGCCCAAATTTTTTAAATTTATAACATCAGCATCTATATAGAGAAATCGTTCGTATGGCCCATCGAAAGCCCAGAATTTTCTGTCGTGCCCAATTTCACTCTAATACAAAAAAGAGGCAGGGCACTCAAGCACATCAATTTGGGGATAAGGGAATGAATCAATTGAAAAACCATTCCCGGGGATAATCGTGATGGGGATGTCGGGATTAAAATATTTAAGGCTATTGATTAACGCAAATGAGAGATAATAGTCACCAGGGTAAGTTAAAATATATATACCAGATTTAGCCATAATCGATACAATCCTGTCCATTAAGTGCTAACAACAGACCAGCTTTGAAATTCGACCATTAACTGCATCAGTCTTTCTTAAAATGAAGAGTCGACGGAGATCTACTTCTTCCATTTTATCACGCCATCTGTTTTAGTCTGCTCCTATTTAACATCAGAAAATAACTTATCGAGCTGTAATGGTCAAGTATTTCTGTAGGATCCTTAAGCCACATTGAGTAGAATCTATTTTCTCTGTACAGGTGTGATATAGCTAATCACAGAGCCAACTCGTTTATTATTAAATAGGCAAGTAATCTGATTTACTACCCTGATCTCCTGCAACTCTAGAAACAGCTGGATGGCACAGTGAAGTATTAGCAGCGCCACCAATTTAAAGACCAGTCAACTCATGCGAACAGCCATACATCAAAATATCAGTAATACCAGCACACAATTTCAACTTCTCCCTGCCAACTGGGTATTTATAGGACTATTTCTCAGCTGTCAATCTACTCAATAAGGCTCAGTGCTTGCCTTGCTGATTGAGATCTTCAAGTAGCTCGACGCAATTAGCTGACCCGCACTCTGTTGATAACGTTACTAAGGAAGCAAAAGGGTCGCCTTTTAAAAGTGCAGGCAACTGCAATATTTTGGCCATTAGAGCTGCATCAGTGTAGGACCCTGCCACACGATAGCCCCACCAAACTAAACGACTAACCTCTGGCGTTTTAACGAGTGACTGATTCAATACTTGATTTTCGCCCACAGTTACCGGTAATTGGCTATCGAGAAATCGTTCGTGAGCCAAGGTGTTTTGGTAGTATATAAGCTCCCTACCCTGTCGCTGCTCTTTGTAGGTTAACAATGTCAGCTCGTATTCGCGTCCGCCAACGATCGTATTGGTGTATTGGGCGCTGTCATAGCCTTCATAATCAGCAAGCCAGACATTGGCGTCAGCAGCAAACTCTACAAAGTCGAATCCGGAAAAGTTAACATTCAACTCGCCTTGTAAAATGCTTACTGATGATTGGTACCGCCCCCAAAGCGGAGTGGCTACTAACGCCACTGTTATCAGTGTAATTGATAGCAACTGTACTCTATGGCCCATGCTGCGTTTCTTTACTGGCTCAATCTCAGCACTTTCCAATGCAGGCTCAGCAATCTGTGGTGAGCGATTGACCAAGGCTGTACTGGCAATAAAAAAGCCGATTAGAAACACACCATACACAGCCCAACCAAAAAAACCGTGATTGTGCACAAGGGCATTTTCCATTTCTGAGTAATGGGCTACAAGCACCAGAATTAATACTCGAACCCAGTTCCCCACCAGGGCTATAGCAATAGCCATTGCGATAATTGCCACCCTGCTGTCGATTGCCAGTAACTAGGATCTTGTAGTAGATTGAGCGATATTAGGGGGTATTAATCCTTCCTAAACCCGGCAAACAGTGAATGGGATGCCGTTCAGAAAGTCACTATAACTAATCAATATTAGTCTAAGTATGGTCAATATGTTGAATCTATTATGTAATATTTGGGTCCGAATGGCCTCAAATTAGGTTGACCACGTCAAGGTGTCGCCACTAAGTATTCAGCTCATTATCTTGCTTGGTTTAAAGAAACGAGGGCTAAGTTAGATAAAACAGCAAATATTGATTGCTGCTTATCATTACCAACATTAATATGGAGCAGATCCATTAATATGTGTGAATATCTGAGAACAGCAATTGACAAATAAAAGCTTTATATTCCTGGCGGGACACCACAGAAGTGGTACGTCTCTTTTACATGAAATCATCCGCAAACATCCACTTGTTAGTGGTTTCTCTAAGACGGGAGTACCCGAAGATGAGGGGCAACATCTCCAATCGGTCTTTGAGCCTGCCCAAAAGTATGGTGGTCCAGGAAAGTATATCTTTAATAAAAACTCATATATGGACGAGAACCATGACTTGGCGATCGAGATGTCAGCTAAAGCAATTATGGAGCAGTGGGAGCAACATTATGACTTCGAGTGCCCTAATTATATCGAAAAGAGCCCTCCTAATTTAATTAGAACAAGATTTTTGCAAAAGCTTTTTCCTAACAGTAAATTCGTCGCAATAATGCGCCATCCCATAGCAGTAAACTTCGCAACTCAAAAATGGAGTAAAACATCGATAAAGTCTCTGGTAGAGCACTCATTAAAAGGGTATGAAATATTTATGGAGGATATGCCCTACTTAAGTAAATTGTATGTTCTTAGATATGAGGATTTTGTGGTTAATCCACAAGAGGAGATTAACAAGATATTTGACTTTCTAGGTCTAAATTCAATTACGGTTGAACATACTGTCCGGCCTAACGTAAACGAAAAATATTTTTCTATGTGGCAGGACGATAGAAGCAACCTTTTAAAAAGACTTCAATTTCCTATTAGTAATAAGATGGAAAAAAGGGCAAATAATTTCGGCTATAGTATGAGAGATCACACAAACTTGCTATCGTCTTCAATTTTTGGGGCTCATAATAAATTTAGGGGGTATTAATCCTTCCTAAACCCGAAATAAAAGTTATCAATATTATTGGCATTGTTTATGCTTTGTTATTTAGTACATGGTGCATTACCACCTCAGCAATTAGCTTCCAAGGAAGGGATTAAAAGGAATATTAAATGAATAATAAATTTTTAAAAATGGCTTTTGCTTGTTTGGTTTTGGGTGTTAGTGGTTTTGCTAATGCTGGGTTGATTGTCGTAAATGATTTTAATGATGGAGTAATCAGCAATTGGACCGCTCAAATTGGTACTTTTAGCGAAACAGGTGGTTTGTTTGGTGGCTCCGACTACTCATTAATAACATTAGATGGTGCAACATCTAGTAGTATAGGTGTTGATATTACAGGCGGTAACGGCGCAGGTTATGTAGCGTTGGTATTAAATTATTCTTCACTTGCAGATAATTTATTTCTAAAGCTTCAAGATAATGACAAAAATGGCCTTTTCGATAATGTATATTTCTACCATGGCAATGGTGACGATGGAATAACAGGACCCACTATCTTTGCATTAGAGTTTGAAGTTGCAAGCACTTTTTTTAAAGTTACAGACAATGGAGATGGAACTGTTTCAGCCTATGTTGATGCAACTGGAGAGGTGTTCGGTGGTTCATTAATAAATACATATGCAGGGAGCGGTGTAGGCCTTGGTTTTTGGGAGGACGCGCAAGCTGATAATTTCTACATTGAAACTAAATCAGTTCCAGAACCATCAAGACTTGCCATCTTCGCATTAGGCTTAATGGGTCAAGTTTCACGTGGATTTATGAAAAAATCTTAATTTAGTTAAAAACTAAACCCGGATTAGAGTTTTTTATCTGTAATTATTTAGTGGTCTAGTTTTTGAATAAGTATAATATTTTATTAAAATATTTTGGATAATTTTATTATGATAATCGGGTATACATCAGGTGTTTATGATTTATTTCATATCGGACACTTAAATTTGCTTCGCAACGCAAAGTCAATGTGCGACAAGTTAATAGTAGGCGTCACAACTGACGAGTTAGTTGCTTACAAAAATAAAAAAGCGGTGATTCCATTCCAGGAGCGACTAGAGATTGTTCAATCTAATAAACATGTTGATGCCGCAGTTCCGCAGGAAGACATGGATAAGTTTTCAGCGTGGAAGAAATTAAGATTTGATATCATGTTTGTAGGGGATGATTGGTATCAGTCAGAGAAGTGGGGGTCTTTAGAAAAGCAATTTGATGAAGTAGGTGTTCGAATTGTATATTTTCCATACTCGAAAGGAACTTCATCTACCTTAATAAATGAAGTGCTGCTCAAGTTGAGAAGTTCAGAAAGTTAAGTGGTGATTCTATAATGTGCGGTATCCTTGGGCTAATATCTTATAAAAACACAATTGATATCAATAAAGAGAGGTTTACAGAATCATTAAACCTCCAAGAGCATCGTGGACCGGATGATTTTTCTATTTATGTAGATCAAAAATTTACTTTTGGGCACAGACGTTTAAGTATCATAGATCTTGAGTCGCATTCAAAGCAGCCGATGTTATCGAAAGACTCTAACGTCATAATCACTTTTAATGGTGAAATCTATAATTATAAAGAACTAAAGCATGACCTACTGCAAAAGGGCTATCAGTTTTCTACAGAATCAGATACGGAAGTCCTTCTATATAGTTATTATGAATATGGTATAGACTGTATAAATAAATTTATAGGGATGTTTGCTTTTGCAATATACGATAAGCGAAACAATAAGTCATACATTGTAAGAGACCGGCTTGGAATTAAACCTCTCTATTTCTACAAAATACCCGATGGTGTAATGTTTTCATCAGAAATAAAATCAATGTTACACTATCAGGATATAAAACCATCGTTAAATATAGGTGCTGTCTCATCGTATCTGTCGTTTAGATACCCCGTCTTGAACGATACATTTTTTAATGAAATAGATTCACTTCAACCAGGGTGCTACTTAGAAGTGAGTGAAAATGGTTATGAAGAGGTTCAATATTGGAATCCGAGCAGTAAATTTAAAGAACAGAATGTGGATAAGGGTGAACAATATTATATTGATGAATTAAAACGATTATTGCATTCATCAGTAGAATTAAGAATGAGATCTGATGTCCCATTCGGTGCATTTCTTTCGGGAGGTGTTGATTCAAGTGTGATTACTGCAATAATGAGTGAGATTTCTGATGATCCCATTAAGACCTATACAGTTGGGTTTGAGGAAGAGGGGTTTAATGAGTTTTCATATGCAAATATAATCGCTGACAAATTCAAGACAGAGCATGTCGAAATATCTGTATCGTGTGATGATTATTTTGAAACAATGTCTGATCTCATATTGTTTAAAGATGCGCCTTTATCGGTACCGAATGAAGTGCCACTCTATTTACTTAGTAAAGAACTAAAAAAACACATAACAGTTGTACTTTCTGGAGAAGGTGCAGATGAAATATTTGGTGGTTATGGGCGGATTTTCAGATCGCCTCTAGACTATGAAAGAATGGGGCAGAACAAACTAAAAGACTTAAAAGAAAATGAGATAGAAATTTTTAATGAAAAGCTGATTGCTAAATATCGGACTAATGAATTTAAGAATGAAGTAGAGCACTTTATTAATATCTATTCATACACTTCATTCAGAGATAAAGAAACTTTGCTAAATGATGATCTAGAATTAGCTTCTATTGAAACTGACTTTGTTGGCAAATTTCAAAAAATATTTGATGAGTTAGGTGATGATTCATACTATAACAAAATGATGTATGCATTTGAAAAGGTTCATTTGTTAGGATTGCTGCAGAGAGTAGATACAACCACAATGGCGAGTTCTGTTGAGGCTAGGGTACCATTTGTTGATCATCGCTTAGTCGAGTTTGCTTTCACCATACCTCTAAAATATAAGCTTAAGTGGAAAAGTGATGGTCTAGACGCCTCAAAAATACTACTTAGCGATGAAATATCAGAGATATACGATACCCCAAAATATATTCTAAAAAAAGCATATGAAGGAGTTGTCCCAGATGAGGTGCTCTATAGAAAAAAAATGGGTTTTCCTGTGCCGTTAGATAAATGGTTTGGTGGCTCGTTTGGGAGACTTGCTAAAGATATATTGTTGTCGAAAGCGGCGCTTGGTAGAGGCTTGTATTCTGCAGAAGGTATAAAAAAGTGGCTAAATGATCCCGAATTATTAACTGATCATTCGAAGGCAATGAAAATATGGATGCTTATAAATGTTGAAATATTTTGTAAACAATATTTTGATGAATATCAGTGTGTAGATAAATGAATATAAATTATAAAGTATGTCTGATTGTATTAAACTATGTATCCTTTGAAGATACAATTACATATGTGAAGGAGGTCCTGAGGCAGGAAGGTGTTGATCTTCATGTGTTAGTCGTAGATAACAAATCACCTAATGAGTCATATGCTGAATTGTCAAATGAGTTTACTGATAATCCCAGAGTTAGAACTATTGAGAGTAAATATAATGGTGGGTATGCATATGGTAATAATTACGGGCTAAAGTATATTGTCGATGAAGAGTTTGAGTACATTGTTATTAGTAATAATGATTTGAATATTGAAAATCCCAAGCTTTTAATTAAGCTCATCAACAAGTATGAAGTATTGCAGTCACCAGCATTTATCGCGCCTATCACGGTAAATAATGGTGTAGAGGCTAAAAGCTCTGCGTGGAAAATGCCGGCTCTTCGAGATGACTTGGTTGATTCATTAAGGGTGTTGAAAGTTTTCTTTAAAAATAGAATTCAATATGACTTTATTGATGACAAAACTTATAAAGTTGATTGTCTTCCAGGTTCATTTTTTTTAGCTAAGAAAAGTGTGTTTTATGATATTGGTTTGTTTGATGAAAAAACATTTTTATATTGCGAAGAGAGAATATTAGCCTGGAAAGCGAAAGAGTTAGGACTTAGTAATTACTTGGTAAGATCATTTAAGATTGAGCACTTTGTGTCAAAAACCATATCCAGTCAATTGAGTATGCTTAAAATGATGTCATATTTAACAGATAGTAGGGTGTATTTTCATCGACAATATTTAAAATCTAATGTTCTAGGTATTTTGCTGTTACAGGCTTTAAGTAAATTAAGAATTGTTGAATCCCTTCTTTATGATATTGTGAGAGGTGCTTTTGTTAAAAAAGATTTATAAGTGGGCCCCATTTTTCTTACTATTTATACCATTTAAGTTATTGGCATTGATAAATCGGAAAAGAAATACCGTATTATTGTTTGGAACTGGAACGGGGCTCTATCATGATAATAGTAAATATCTTTTTGAATATTTGCTCGCCAATAATGATTTGTATGGATACGAGGTCTATTGGGTTGCAAAAAATAAAGAGCTATATAAAGAGCTTAAAAAGTTAGGAAAACCAGTGTTATTGAAGAATTCGTTAGGTGCTGTCTTTAAGGCTTCTTGCGCAAAAGCGTACTTTATAACGGCGGAAATATTCGATGTTTTTTGGTATATCAAGCCGACTACATTGTTAATTCAGTTATGGCATGGCACACCAATTAAGAAAATTGCTTATGATACAGCTGCATACAAATATTATTTAGAAAAGCGAGAAAAATACTTCACAAAAAATTATTCATTTTCTAGATTTGACTATTTTATTATTGAGGATGAAAATTATAGAAATATTTTTTTATCGGCATTTAGAATAGATAAAGAAAAAGTAATGGCATTAGGTCAGCCGAGGAATACTATTTTTGGTTCTGAATTAAAACTGGCATATGAATTAAAACGTGATTTGAGTGTGGATGTTTTTGACAAAATTATATTATATGCACCTACTTTTCGCGAGAATGAGGTTAGTAATGTTGAAGTGCTAGATTTGTTGCTCCAGGAGGATGCTCTTCAATTTCTGGAAAAATATAATTATTGCCTTCTAATAAAGCTTCATCCATACGTTTCCTCATTAGCGTCTATAAAAGAATGTTTAACAAATATTTATCATCCAAATATTATTAATGTATCTGATTATACTGATACACAGGAATTATTGTTAATAAGTGATGCACTAGTAACAGATATTTCTTCGCTTGCATTTGATTACATGATGTCAAGTGATAATTTGTACACGTTTTTTCCAGATATTGATGACTATAGAAGTATACGCGGAGGGTTCTATAATACCTCATATGATTTGTTGTATTCAAAGTCTAACCCAATCTCTTCGTTGAATGAGATTGGATTTGTGGGGTTAGCTCGGAGGAAGTTTGAGAGTACAACAAATTTCGATATATTAAAATTACTTGAATCTTAATATTCTTAATACTTTAAATATAAATGGTGATAACTTGTTATTAAAGTTAATTAATAAAGTGGCTTGTTTGTTTAAAGGGCCTGGTTATAAAATAGATTCTGCATTGCCAGTTTCAGAGCTTATTAGCTACTCGACCGGTAAAATTATGGCATTAGTGAGATGCCAGTTAAGAGGAGTGGTTATTTAACCCGTCCTAATAGCGTTATGACTAAGGATAAAGTCAGGAAGTGAAAGCTATGACTTGTGTAGCCACCGAGCCAATCAACCCGTATGTGCGGAGAAAGGACGAGCGATGACTAATAATGATGCTCCAGGTTAAAGGCCGCGTGTGACTCTGCTGCCAAGGGCGTATTGGACTTTGTTAGGCGAGTATTAAAGACAGCGATTGAAAAGGAATTGGATTAGCTATGAAAAAAATAATCGCGTGTCTCTTGTTGATTGCCCCACTCACAGCGAATGCGGATAACTGGCTGTGCATAGGTGAGCAGGCTACGGGGTTTAGATTATTTGAAAGCGGGGAATGGAAACAGGCGAATTTTAACGAAGGTAAATACCTAATCAACCCAGCCGAAGATTTCTTACGGCACAAAAACGCGGTGTATCAGGTGCATAGATTTGGCCAGGAGACTCCAGACGGGATATGTAAATCAGACTTCGGCACAAGTGGTTACGAAAAGGAACTACTGGATCGTGAAGGCTATTTAACCAGAGGCGATACATTCAAATACAATCGGGCTACCGGCCATTTTCTACGCACCTTCACTTTGGGCTATGTAGAAGCCATAAATGGAAAGGTCTCAAATGACTCGGCAAGTATTGAAATTGGCAAGTGTTCCAAGCTGTAACCCTTATCCGATAAGTCACGCCGCTGTTCTGCCCCCCCCCTACGATGCCAGTAAAATGATTACGCCACTGGACGCACCCGCAACACTTGAGAGTGTGGCTAGGAAAGAGGGGTCTAAAGTAGACCCGAATGAGCGATATTAGGGGGTATTAATCCTTCCTAAACCCAACACTATTACAGCCTTTAATGGTAACCAAGACTTAATTATAGCGGCTA
>TARA_B110000879_G_scaffold91297_1_pt1 | contig 10283 bp, 7 predicted proteins | sample TARA_B110000879 | Tara Oceans TARA_B110000879 (sample SAMEA4398094) | marine metagenome | biome: Polar Biome; feature: [SRF] surface water layer (ENVO:00010504); material: water (ENVO:00002006), including particulate matter (ENVO:01000060) such as... | depth 5 m
TTATAACTATTCTTTCCAGTTCATTCATAGGTTTTCAGGACACCATAGTGTCAAACTGGCTCCCAGCACAAAAACTTTATATTGCGTTGGGCTTAGATAATAGCGGAGCTATTCGCCCAACTGGAGCCAAAAAAGTTGTGAAAAATGAAAGTCTCCTAAAAATCGACGTAAACAAGGTAATACTAAAACAAATTAACGAAATCTCTCATCTAGTTATTGAAGGCACTGTCGAAAACCACACAGATTATCATCAAATAATACCAGCAATTAAAGTCACACTTCTTGATGAAAGTCGTCGTAATATTCATACTTGGAACTTTAAAACTGAAACAACAAGTATTCAAAAGGGAGAGAGTATCAATTTTATTAATTATCTGCCATCTCCCCCTAAAGAAGCCAGAGACGCCAGCGTTACATTTACAATAAAGTAATTAGTTATAATAAGCTTAATTACTTTAAGTATAGAAAAAGAAAATTCAAAGGTCAGAGGGTCGGTTTAAAATTTATCTCTTTCATTATATTTTGAAACTCTGGTGATTTTAAAATAGGTTTTCCAAGCTCCCTCTTAAGATTACCCATGATAACAACAAGTTCTGACTGGGACAGAGCTATTTTATTAATTTCATTATTAGTCATTTTTGCAAGAATTTCCTCTACAAGTACAGAAGCACTTTTTAGTAAAAAGTTTGATTTTTTACTGGCGAAAGAAACTTTTTTTTCCAGCGCCTTCATGGCATCGCCTACTTTTGATTGTAAGATAAACTGACTATGCTTTACATTTTCTAAATCTATCTTTCCATTAGTTTGTCGCTTATTTATAATAAGTCCACCCCGAACTTCCTCATTATAAGAATTAGAAAGCAGTTTTTTTTGAACCAAAATTAAATTATCAATAATTTTTCTGCCTTCTGAAAGGGCTAAATAATGTCCAAGACCATTACCACTTAGAATAAGATTATTATTTTGAACTAAGCCTTTACTAATAAAGTTAACCATTAATAACGCACTATGATATTTTTTCTGGTCACTAAAAGCTAAAATATAACTATATAATTTTCTTACCGATTGGATATCTACATCGAGTGAATAGTCATGCGAGGTGGTAGTTTTCCCTACCACTATATAATCTTGAAAAAAGCCATCCACACTTCTAAGTCCTTCACGTATATTTTCGACTGATTGTTTCTGGTTTATTAAAAGAGCAAGTTTATCCAACGAGGCGATAAGATTATTCTCAATGATGCCCATGTCACTGTTTTCAATTTTTTGGGCAGTATCCCAGAGTAAATTGCGAGCTACTTCATAACCTTCATGGTTATTATAATCACTTAAGCGCCAATATGCGGAACGCATGGCCACATAATATATAGGAGGAAGGCCCTCTGCATCAGGTAATAAGCCAAGAGCTTTAATTTGTCGTGTAATCGACCTAAATTCTGGCCTTTTCTGGCCAAGTTCATGATAAAGAGAAATGAGTTTTCCAGCTACTGGATGACGGTAGGTCTTTATTGGTATTTTTATATTCTCAAGAATAAAACTCGACACCTGACCCATTTCATCCTCAACTGATAATTTAACGTCTACAACAAAGCCTGCATATTTAGACCTGCTAAAATCAAGATAAAAATTACGGTTGTATGATATTATATCCTCAAGAGCTAAGGCTTTTCTATCCACAATTATCCCATTTGAATTGATAAGTTCTACAAACGTATTTATAATTTTTCGATCATCAATAACATCTACATCAAAGGTCAAATAGCCTTTATCGTTAGCGTGATCCTCAAGGCTAAATTTGGTAATCTTTGGCTCTTGATCTTCTATGATAATAATTGGCCAAGTGCCAAGTGAACGTGAGCCTTGGTTCAACGACCACCAAATTTGATTACTGATTTTTATATTAGCTTTTAAATCACCATTCTTCTGTTTTTTAAATGGAACCACCTTACCGTCTGAAAGTTTAATAATAGGGGCCCAATCAAGACCCTCCACATGTACGTTGATGATACTACCCTCATGGATCGGATTTAATTCTCCACCATCTTCAGTAATATCCGTAAAAAAAATTTGGAGCGGTTCTTTTTGAAGATATTCTGGTGCAGTTACGACGGCTGTTACATACGCAACAGGATAATCAAAAAGAGACCTTGGCTTGAAGGCGAGAGTGGTTAGATGCACAAAATTTGTTCCACTGGAAAGAGCTAATATAGTAAATATACAAATACACACAGCGAGCGACGCAGTTGCTTTTTTTTGAGAATATTTTATTTTTCTAAAAAACCCCAAGAGTAAAAAAATACTTCCAACAAGCAGTGTAAATAAATAGAAAATGGTTTGCACAATGGGGGAAAAGTAGGGCCACAGATCAAGAAGAGAAATAATATAATATGTAAGAATAACTATTAGAGTTGGAACTAAACCGGAGATAAAAGACGTTCCATTAAATGGCAATCTTTCATTATTAGTAAAAAATTTAAATTTAGCTTTTAACAAAATACAACCTTTTAATTATACAGCTAATTCTACTCTGACAGCCAGGGGGCAATATGATCAAGATTTATTATTTCCTCGTAAGTAGGCCGAGGTCTTACAACAGCAAATTTATCGTCCTTTACAAGGACTTCTGGTATAAGTTTTCTAGTATTATATGTTGATGACATCACAGCCCCATAAGCCCCCACAGAACGGATCGCTAGCAGGTCGCCAGTTTTCATCGAAGTGATAGGGCGGTTGCTAGCAAAACTGTCGCCAGTTTCACAAACTGGGCCTACAATATCATAAAGTAAAATTTCTTCATTACTTTCTAAAACTGGCACAATTTCGTGATAAGCGTCATACATACTCGGCCTGATAAGATCGTTCATAGCAGCATCAACGATTAGAAATTTTCTTTCTTCACCGTCTTTTATATAAACTACTGTTGAGACTAATATGCCTGCATTACCTACTAAAAACCGACCGGGTTCAAGTATAATTCTACAGCCAAGGTGTTCTGTTACCCGCTTAACCATTTTTGCATAATCACTTGGCAACGGCGGTAGGTCATTACATTCGTATGAGATACCGAGACCACCGCCAAGATCGAGACGAGTAATATTATGGCCATCTTCACGCAAAAGTTTCACAAGACCGGCGACACGTGTGAACGCTTCCTCAAAAGGTTCAAGTTTAGTAATTTGCGACCCAATATGAAGATCAAGCCCTACCAGATTAATTCCGGGAAGCTTAGATGCCCTCTGACATATTTCGCGAACGTTACCCCAAGGAATTCCAAACTTGTTTTCTGATTTACCTGTCGAAATTTTAGCATGTGTTTTAGCATCTACATCAGGGTTTACACGAAAGGTAATATCCGCAGTTTTATCCATGGAAGAAGCAACCTCACTTAACTGGTAAAGCTCTGGTTCGCTTTCTACATTAAACTGATAAATACCTTGCTCAAGAGCAAAGGTCATTTCCTGAGCAGTCTTGGCTACACCTGAATAAACAATTTTAAATGCGGGGATGCCGGCCTTTAGCACTCTTCTCATTTCACCTTCAGAGACAACATCAGCTCCAGCTCCAAGGTCACCAAGAGTTTTTATAACTGCTTGATTTGTATTTGCTTTGACCGCGTAACAAATAAGATGGTCTGTATTTCTAAATGCTTCTTTTATTTGATTAAATTGGTAAGTCAGTGACGCTGTGGAATAGAGATAAAATGGCGTACCAATACTTTTAGCAATCTCTGAAACCTTAATATTTTCGGCAAACATTTCGCCGTCTCTATGCTCAAAAAAATTCATAAAATTATCTTCTTAACTATTATTACTTAGATTTTCATAACCTGGGGGAGGTAATAAATCACCCCGTTTTCCGCAAGATCCAACCACAAAAATCAATGTGATGCTCAATATTAGTTTAATAATCTGTTTCATTTACACTCTATTCTTTCTTTCGCATTTGCCACTTGTTCCAACACTTTTAATGGTGCTGTGCCGCCATAGCTTACTCTGCTTGAAACTGAATTTTCAACACTTAATACATTAAACACATCGTTGGTAATTTTTGGTTCCACCGATTGCATCTCTTCTAACGAAAGGCCATTAAGATCGCAGCCCTTTTTTTCTGCTAATGCAACTATCGAGCCAGTTATGTGATGAGCATTTCTAAACGGCAACCCAAGAACACGGACCACCCAGTCAGCTAGATCTGTTGCAGTTATAAAGCCAGTTTCAGTTGCACGTTTCATCTCTTTAACATTTATAGTCATATCTAGCACCATACCAGTCATGGCAGCTAAGATTAAGGAATAGGTTTCAACAACATCAAATGTTGCTTCTTTATCTTCCTGCATATCTTTTGAAAATGTTAATGGCAGTCCCTTCATAGTGATGAGTAAACTATTAAGTGAACCAATTATGCGTCCGGATTTACCCCTACAAAGTTCAGCTGCATCAGGATTTCTTTTTTGTGGCATAATCGACGAACCGGTAGTGAAACTATCGGACATTTCAATAAATTTAAACTGAGCACAGGACCAAGTAATCATTTCTTCTGCTAATCTAGAGACGTGAATTGCGCTAATAGCTGCAGCAGACATAAATTCGAGGGCAAAGTCACGGTCTGAGACTGTGTCCATAGAGTTTGCTGTAGGCCTGTCAAAACCAAGTGCATCAGAGGTTTGATTTCGGTCAATAGGAAAGGATGTTCCGGCTAGAGCAGCCGCACCAAGCGGGCATTCATTTAAACGCTTTCTAACGTCCTTGAACCTCCCCCTATCGCGTGTGAACATTTCAAAATATGCAAGCATATGATGACCAAAAGTAACTGGTTGAGCACTTTGAAGGTGAGTAAAACCCGGAATAATAACATCCGCGTTCTCTTCAGCTTTTTTGACAAGAGCTAACTGAAGAGCCTTTAAGGCTTCATCCGTCTGATCGCAAGCCTGGCGTACCCAAAGTTTAAAATCGGTCGCAACCTGATCGTTTCGAGAACGCGCGGTATGAAGCCGCCCTGCAGTTGAACCAATGATTTCAGTAAGGCGTGCTTCAATATTCATATGAATATCTTCAAGTGCCGAAGAAAATTCAAATTCGCCAGCTTCAATTTCAACTTCTATTTTTTTCAATCCACTTTGAATGATTTTTGCATCTTTATTTGAAATGATACCTGTCGCAGCCAACATTCTACAATGTTCAATTGATCCCTGAATATCTTGCCTGTATAGTAATTTATCAAAATCGATTGAGGCGTTAATTTTTTCCATTATATCGGAAACGCCACCTTCAAAACGGCCACCCCATAAAGAATTTGCTTTTGGTTTTTGAGTATCATTAGTCATCGTTAATTTCTTTATATTTTTTACAGGATTAAAATGAAAAATAAGTCTCTTTATATACTATCAATCATTGCTCTATTCATAGGTATTTTTTCTTTATATGAACTAGGCAATACGCCAAATAACGATATACCGCAAGGTCTTAACGCAGGCGCAATGAAGAGATTTGTTTTTAATGACAAAATGGTCCCGGCAACAAATGCTTCATTTCAAGATGCAAATGGTAGAGTGGTGAATTTTTCAGATTTCAATGGTAAAGTGATTTTAGTCAATCTTTGGGCCACTTGGTGCGCCCCTTGTATCAAAGAAATGCCAGATTTAAATGAGCTTCAAAAATCTTTTGAAAATGACGATTTTGAAGTTATCCTGATATCACAAAATTCGGATGGGATTGAGAGTTCATTAGCATTTCTTAAAAATAATAATATCAGCCACCTTACCACGTATATCGATACTAATAGAAGTGTTGCACGAACTTTCAAAGCGAATGCGCTACCTACCAGTATCTTAATAAATGCCGAAGGATACGAAGTCGGTAGATTAGTGGGGCCGGCTGAATGGAATTCTGATAGTGCTCAAAAGCTAATTAATTATTTCCTTCTATAATCCAAATCGTTTAACTAAAGATAAAAGCATTGACTGTTATGATATAACATCATATATTCTAAATGTTAACGTTTTAAAGGTATAAAAATGAAAAATTATAAATATCGTTCAAGTTTTTTAACATTACCCTTTTTTATAGCAGGGGTGACAATAGCTTCAGCACAAGAAGTAAAACAGGAAGATATTCACGATCACGGCCATGACGATGACGTAATATTTGTAACATCGTCCCCACATGGCAAGGGCAGCTTTGATGTATTGCAAGGAAGTAACGTGTTATCTGGTGAAAAGCTTAATAAAAGCTTAGAGGCCTCAATCGGCGAAACTCTCTCAAGCTTGCCTGGTGTTTCGTCTACCTTTTTTGGCCCCGGAGCTAGTCGGCCTATAATCCGCGGACTTGGCGGCGATCGCATTCGCGTTCTTATAAATGGTATTGGTAGCATCGACGCGGCTAGCACAAGTCCAGATCATGCTGTTGCTGGTGACCCACTCACGGCTGACCGTATTGAAATTATGCGTGGAGCCAGCACTTTACTCTACGGTAGTAATGCAGTTGGTGGTGTTGTCAATATTATTGACAGTAGGATCCCTAACGTCATACCCGATGGAGGCGTAAATGGAAAAGCCCGCCTATCATTCGATTCTATTAGTAATGACCGATCAGGTAGTGCCAGTATTAATTTGGGTATAACCGATAATATTGCACTTCACGTCGATGGCTACAATCGCCGTACAGGAAATTATACCATTCCTGGGTTCGCTGAAAGTAAGGCCTATAGGGCCGCAGAAGAGGCCGAAGAAGAAGGTCACGAAGAAGAAGAGCACGTTGAACAAAAAGGGACAGCTAAAAATTCTGATGTAGATAACAAAGGTGGTACTTTTGGAATTGGGTGGATTGGTGAAAATGCAACATTCGGTGCATCTTTCAGTTTAAATGACAGTAATTATGGTGTTCCAGGGCATGGCGCACACGGTGAGGAAGAAGAAGTTGTTCGTATTAATCTTGACCAAAAGCGCTTTGATTTAAAGGGCAATATTGAAAAAGACTTTATGTTATTTGAAGAAAGTCGAATTCGCTTTGGGTATGCAGACTATAAACATATAGAGCTTGAAAACGGGGTTACTGGGACTACTTTCAAGAATAAAGGGTGGGAAGGTCGCATAGAACTCATCCAAAAACGTCGAGGAAACATACATGGCTCGATGGGTATTCAGCTTAGGGATCGAGAATTCTCTGCAATAGGCGAAGAAGCGTTTGTTGCGCCAAACAATACATTGCAATGGGGTGTATTTGTAGTTGAAGAAATTGAATTAGAGCCGGTTACTTTTGAATTTGGAGGACGGTACGATCATCAGAAGACTAAAAACCAAACTCTTGGTACAAATAAATCGTTTCAAAACCTTAGTTTTTCTGCAGGGGCAGCTATTCATGCCACCGAATCAGACTTGATAGGAATTAGTTTAAGCCGATCAGAACGTAGTCCAACTCCAGAGGAATTATTTTCTAACGGACCCCATTTAGCTACTAAAGCCTACGAGGTGGGCAACTTAGATCTTAAGACAGAAAAGGCATATAGTGCAGAACTTACACTAAAAAGAGATAAAGGGGCATTTAGTAGTAGTGTAAATATTTATCATACTTGGTACAAAGATTTTATTTATGAACATGAAACTGGACTAAAAACAGATAAACTTAGCCGCTTAGAGTTTAGGGCAAAAGATGCTAAGTTTTACGGTGCGGAGTTAGAATTAAACTATACTATAATCGAAACACAAGGCTATAGTTTACTTCTAAGTGGATCAGCAGATTTTGTTCATGCGCGCTTTAGTAACAATGGCGTTATTCCCCGTATGCCAGCAGCTAGTGGGAATTTTGGCATTGAATATAAAAGTGAAATATTTGATATTGGCGGTAATTTAGGTGTAACGGGTAGCAAAACAAAAACAGTTACAGGCATCCTTCCAACCGACGGTTACACAACTGTTGATCTATCAGCAACTTGGCGACCCTTTGGATTGGAACGCGATTTAAACGTTAGGTTACAGGCATTGAATATAACTAATGCCGAGCGACGCCAACATACTTCATATCTAAAAGATTTGATACCCTTGCCGGGCCGGAACTTTCGACTGTCCCTGAATTACGGTTTCTAAATAATCTTTAGTAGGGAGTTTTAAAACAAGGTTTTCGGGGAAATTATTTTACTAGAGAGTGCATAATATCTTGAAAAAATTTCCTCCTAAGCCTGTTTAAACGCATAGTGTTTTAGGTAATGATAAATTTAATCACTTTCAACAAATGATTTTATCACAAAAAACCTTGACACAGGCCTGCTGAACGCTATATTTCGCCCACTTTTAATAGTGGGAATAGATTCTCATATTTAAAGATGACATTCGTCATAACCCGGTTCATAAATATGAACAAAGTTCATTACCGGCTATGACCAGAAGATAAAATAGGAACAGATTATGTTTGCAGTCATCAAGACCGGCGCAAAGCAATACAAAGTTGCTGTCGGTGATGTAATTAAAGTGGAGAAGCTCGACGGAGAAGCCGGAACTGAAATATCCTTAGACACCGTACTCATGGTTGGTGACGATAAAGGTGTTAAAGTAGGTACGCCTGCCGTTTCGGGAATTATTGTTACAGCAGAAATTCTTGAGCAAGCCAGAGCAGCTAAAATTATCGTCTTTAAGAAAAAACGCCGCCAAGGTTACCGCCGTAAGGCAGGGCATAGACAGGAACAAACTGTCCTAAGGATCATGGGTATTGGTAAAAATGCGCCGAAGAAAGCTGCACCAAAAAAAGTACCTACAAAGGCAGTAGAGCTCAAAGCTGAAGAAAAAAAAGCTGCGCCAAAAAAAGCAGCAGTGAAAAAAGCTCCGGCGAAAAAAGTCGCTCCAAAAAAAACAGCAGTGAAAAAGCCTGCAGCTAAGAAAATAGCAACTAAAACTAAGGAGAAATAGTAATGGCACATAAGAAAGCTGGTGGTAGTTCACGTAACGGTCGTGATTCAGCGGGGCGTCGCCTTGGTGTTAAAAAATATGGTGGTGAAGCGGTAATCCCAGGAAATATTATTGTTCGTCAACGTGGAACTAAGTTTTATCCTGGAGACAACGTAGGGATGGGTAAAGATCATACACTTTTTGCTTTGACAGAAGGAAAAATTAAATTTTATAAAGGCAAATTAAAACGTAATTTTGTTTCTGTTGAATTACTCGCCTAAAATAAAATGCTACGCCATAAGAGATTTGAAAAAGGAGAATGATCAGTCACTCTCCTTTTTTTGCGACTAAACTAAACCAAATAATATATAGTTAAATTCTTAACCAATAAAGTTCGGGCCTAACATGAAGTTTCTGGATCAATGTAAGACGTATATAAAATCAGGCGCAGGTGGTGTAGGGTGCTTGAGTTTTCGTCGTGAAAAAAGCGTGGAGTTCGGAGGCCCTGATGGTGGAAGCGGGGGAATGGGTGGCCACATAATCATTGAAGCCGTCGAAGGCCTCAACACTCTTATCGACTACCGCTATAAGCAGCATTTTAAAGCAAGTAGGGGAATGCACGGCATGGGTCAAAATCGCACTGGGGCAAAGGGGCAAGACATCATCATGTCTGTGCCAGTTGGTACACAGATTTTCGATGAAAATAACGATGTCATGCTCGCAGACCTTACTGATGCTGGTCAAACAATATTGATGCTCGAGGGCGGAAGGGGCGGCCGCGGTAATACAAGTTTTAAAACGTCAGTAAATCAGGCTCCGCGCCAAACTACACAAGGCGGTCCCGCAGAAGAAATGTGGATCTGGATGCAGTTGAAGTTAATGGCAGACACAGGTCTTGTGGGATTGCCTAATGCAGGAAAATCAACATTTTTATCCGCTGCAAGCCGGGCCAAACCAAAAATTGCTGACTATCCCTTCACTACACTCAAACCTCAGCTTGGCGTTGTATATGTGGATAAAAAAGAATTTGTTATTGCTGATATTCCTGGTCTCATTGAAGGTGCACATGAAGGGCTTGGTCTTGGTGATCGTTTTCTTGGCCACATTGAACGTTGTTCAACCATCCTCCATGTCATTGACGGAACCGGGGAAGAAATTGTAGAAGCATATAAAACTATTCGTCATGAATTAGAGCAATATGGCGAAGGACTTGCAGAAAAGAAGGAAATAATTGCTATCAATAAAATTGATGCGCTTGATGAAGAGTTGGTAAAAATGCTTGTCAATGAACTTTCACAGGTTACGTCTTCACCTATTATGCCAATCTCAGGTGTAACCGGTGAAGGCATTACAGAAATGCTGCGAGCACTTCTTGAAAACGTAGAAAGTGTTCGACACACTGAACGTG
>TARA_B110000879_G_scaffold204656_1_pt1 | contig 10253 bp, 8 predicted proteins | sample TARA_B110000879 | Tara Oceans TARA_B110000879 (sample SAMEA4398094) | marine metagenome | biome: Polar Biome; feature: [SRF] surface water layer (ENVO:00010504); material: water (ENVO:00002006), including particulate matter (ENVO:01000060) such as... | depth 5 m
TGGCCAGAGAACCCTACTTCGTTCCTGAAGCTACGCCCTTACACACCCAGTTGTTGAACTTCCAAAAAGAGAAGCAACGCTTTGCGCTGGTGGTAGACGAATACGGGGATATTCAGGGCATTGTTACCCTAGAAGACATACTTGAAGAAATAGTCGGCGAGTTTACCAGCGACTTTGCAGCGCATAACCCTGAAATATCACCTCAAGATGATGGCACCTATTTAATTGATGGCATGGCGGTGTTGCGCGATATCAACCGAGCGCTGCGCTGGGACCTTCCAATAGACGGCCCTAAGACTATTAACGGCTTCGTTCTAGAACACCTCGAAACCCTGCCTGAGGCAAACCTATGCTTACAAGTGGGTCAATATCAGATTGAAACAGTGCAGATCAAAGACAATATGATAAAGGCGTTGAAGGTTCGCCAGGTAGCAAGCGAGCAGTCCTAGACTATCTTGCAGTAAGCGCCATCTGCAAACGCCATCTGCAAACGCCATCTGCAAACGCCATCTGCAAACGCCATCTGCAAACGCCATCTGTGAGAATGCTCTCAAGTGCCAATATGTAAGCAAAAAAAACGGAGCCATCAAGGCTCCGTCTAATGCTTTCGCGATTATTAGTCTTTGGACCAGCGTCTGTTTATTGCTGAGATAATGGCATTTAGCCCGGCAGTAATTGTGTTGCGACTGAGGCCAATACCGTAGCTTCTACCCTGACCATCAGGATCTTCAACCGCCAACACACAAATTGCTTGAGCGTCACTTCCACCCTCGAGGGCTGTTTCTTGGTAGCCGACGACAACTAATGGCTCATTTAAAGTCTCAACCATTGCATTGACAAATGCCTCTATTGGCCCCGAACCTTGGCCATCAATGGTGACAATACTGTCCGACACTTCAATTCTAGCAACGCAGCGTTGGTCATCATCACGGCCAGGCAGTAAGTCATAATCAATTAACTTATAAGGGGCTTGATCCACCACATAAGTCGATAATAGCGTTTGGTAGATTTCGTCGGGCTTAATCTCCCGATCAAGATTTTCTGTCATGCCCTGCACTACACCACTGAATTCAACCAACAGTTCTCTGGACAGCGTAACGCCATATACTTCCTCTAACAGAAATCCCACGCCACCTTTTCCAGACTGGCTATTAACCCGAACCGTTTCTTTATATGAACTGCCCACATCTTCAGGGTCGATTGGCAAATAAGGGACTTCCCAACTGCTACGATCAACCTTAGAGATACCCTTTTTAATGGCGTCTTGATGGGAACCGGAGAACGCGGTAAATACCAAATCTCCTGCATAAGGGTGCCTTTCAGGTACAGCCAACTTATTCACAGCTTCAGCAGTTTCGCGAATTTTTGGCATTGCGCGGAAATCTAAAGTTGGATCTACACCTTGGCTGAACATATTCATTGCCATGGTAATCAGGTCACAGTTACCTGTGCGCTCACCATTACCGAACAAAGTGCCCTCTACACGCTCAGCGCCGGCCATAAGACCAAGCTCTGTAGCTGCAATACCGGTGCCTCTGTCATTATGGGTGTGCAAACTGATTACCGCGCTATCACGACGCGGGAAGTTACGACAAAACCACTCAATCTGATCCGCATAGATATTAGGCGTAGCCATTTCCACCGTACTCGGCAAATTAATGATCATCGGCGCTTCAGGAGTTGCGCCCCAAGTGTCCGCTACCGCCGTACAAATTTCCGACGCAAAATCTAACTCAGTACCGGTAAAACTCTCGGGGGAATATTCGAATATCACATTCGAGTCAAAGCCTTTTAACCCTTCTCGAACCATCTCAGTACCCTGAACGGCAAGGTCTATGATGCCTTGGCGGTCCATGCCAAACACAACTCGGCGCTGCAATTCCGACGTGGAGTTATAAAGGTGAAAAATTACATTAGGGGCACCCTCAAGGGCCTCAACGGATTTCTTAATTAATTCTTCGCGCGCTTGGCAAAGAATTTGAATGCTCACTCCCTCGGGAATTCTGTCTTCGTCAATGATCCGACGAATAAAATCGAAATCCGGTTGGGAGGCTGCAGGAAAACCTACTTCTATTTCTGCGAAACCTATTTCTAAGAGCATGTCCCAAAGGCGCAATTTTTCATCTACGTTCATTGGATCTATTAGGGCTTGATTGCCGTCTCTGAGATCCACACTGCACCAACGTGGCGCTTGTTCAATGATTTTGCTCGGCCATTGACGATCAGGTAAATCGATCGGCTTAAAAGCTGAGTATTTGCTAAATGGCATGGCGCCTACGGCGCGTCCGCTTTGAGGATGATGACTCATGATTTTGTCCTAAGAACTCGTTCCATTTTCTTGCGACTTTTACGCAGACACCGAACAGTACACTCTGTCGGATAAATCTTATGCTGTAAGAGCCCCATTATATTACCCAACAACGGCCTCGGTGTCGGGTTTGATGAGATTTTTTTTGGGTGGGCCTACGCCCTAGGGTTTAGTAGTTTTGCCGGGGAACCGGCAGCAGTCCCAAAAGACTTAAGAGAAGGCTTACAAGAAGGTTAGAACGAAGAGTGGCAGGCAATAAATTACGCGCAATGACAAATGACGCAGAAGCCACAGGGCTTTTTGCGCTAGACAATTTGCTACTTATGTCTAATGAATAATTTGTCATGACCGAACTATAAATCGAATCCTAAATTTTGCAAGCCTCTAGTACACCGACTCATGTCCAACAAAAGCAGCCCTAGAGAGTAATATTCACAGCGTCTGCTACGGCAAAAGCCTTGCTGCGCGCCTCATCCGTATTCTCACCCAAAGCTAAGCCCACGCCCATGCGCCGCTCTCCATCTACCACCGGCTTACCAAACAGTCGCAGCTGGGTATCTACTTGAGCCAGCGCTCGCTGCAGGTTACCAAAGGACACCTGGCTTGAAGCGCCCTCAACTATAATAACCGCTGACGCGGCTGGTCCATGATTTTTAATGGCAGGAATAGGCAGACCCAGTATGGCTCTGGCATGTAAGGCAAACTCACTCAAATCCTGACTAATAAGTGTCACTAAGCCGGTATCGTGTGGTCTGGGGCTGACTTCGGAGAAATACACAAGATCGTCTTTGACAAAAAATTCAACACCAAACAGGCCCAAGCCCCCTAAGGCGCCGGTGACTTTCTGAGCAATTTCTTGGCTCTCAAGCAACGCTTTGGAACTCATTGGCTGGGGCTGCCAGGACTCTTTGTAGTCTCCGCCTTCTTGGCGATGACCAATTGGCTGGCAAAAACTGGTGCCATCTCGATGGCGAATAGTAAGCAAAGTTATTTCATAGTCGAAATCAATAAACCCTTCGATAATGACCTTACGGCCAGCGCCTCGTGCGCCTTCCTTGGCGTAAGTCCATGCAGGCGCCACATCTTCCTGACTGCGCAACGTGCTTTGGCCCTTACCTGAACTGGACATCACCGGTTTTACCACACAAGGGAAACCAATCTTTTCTACGGCCTGAAGATACTCGGCCTCACTATCTGCAAACTTATAAGGGGAGGTTTTAACGCCTAACTCTTCTGCAGCAAGGCAACGAATACCTTCCCGGTCCATTGTCAGCTGAGTCGCCTTGGCAGTGGGAATGACATTTAGACCTTGGGCTTCAAGCTCAACCAGTGTGGCCGTAGCAATAGCTTCGATTTCAGGTACCACTAAATCTGGTTGTTCCAACTCAATAACACCGCGCAAAGCATCGCCGTCGAGCATATCGATGACATGGCTTCGATGAGCCACCTGCATTGCCGGTGCATTGGCATAGCGGTCAACTGCAATGACTTCTACGCCATAACGCTGCAGCTCGATAACCACTTCCTTACCTAGCTCACCGCTACCCAGCATCATGACCTTAGTCGCTGAAGGTGATAACGGCGTACCTATAGATATTGCATCGAGTTCTGTCGTCATTAGCCTTCTCTACCGGGTACCGCTTGTGGTTGGGCCTTTAGTTCCTCGCGAAAACGTCGGGCGTTTTCTACGTAATGGGCAGCGCCCACTCGAATGCCAGCGGCTTGTTCATCAGTTAAGGTTTTCACGACCTTGCCTGGAGAACCCATAACCATGGAGTTATCAGGAATTTCTTTGCCTTCGGTAATCAACGCGTTAGCACCAATAATGCAGTTTTTGCCAATCTTTGCGCCATTTAGAACTACGGCATTTATGCCAATCAGTGAACCCTCGCCGATATCACAGCCATGCAACATAACTTTATGACCAATGGTTACATGGGCACCAATTGTCAGCGGATACCCGGGATCCGTATGCAAAACCGAACCATCTTGAATATTCGAGCCCTCGCCGATAGTGATAAGGTCATTATCGCCCCGCAAGACCGCGTTAAACCATACGCTAGAGTCCTGCTTGAGTAGTACGTTGCCTAGCACTACAGCATTATCAGCCACCCAATAATCACCTTCAGCACGCACTTTAAGATCACCCAATTGATACAACACCACTGTCCCCTTATTTAAATTCAACCAACTTTAAGCCAACTACATGTTAATGAAGGTCCGCTCAATACACCATTTGTAGTGAACATTTTATTAGTCTTGCGAAAGTGAAGAAAATACTTGGCAAATTGAAGCAAAAAAAATCCTCGAACTGCCCCTCATCCACCGACGCTTAGGTATACTTAATAAATGAAATTTTGCAGTGAGTGCGGCGCAGCCGTAGAAAAAACAATCCCCGAAGGTGATACCCGTCTGCGAGCAGTGTGCTCTGGCTGTGAGACTATTCACTATGTAAACCCAAAGGTTATCGCCGGCACATTACCGATTTGGCAGGATCAGGTGCTGTTGTGTAAACGCGCCATAGAACCACGCAAAGGTTATTGGACGCTACCGGCTGGTTTTCTCGAAAACGGCGAAACCGTAGAAGTAGGTGCAGCCCGAGAGACAACCGAGGAGGCCAATGCGCGGCTTGAAAACATGAGCCTCTATACAATCTTTAGCTTGCCGCATATTTCCCAAGTGTATATGTTTTTCCGCGCGGACTTGGCAGACTTAGACTTCAGCAGCGGCACCGAATCTTTAGAAGTGGCGTTATTCAACGAGGCGGAAATTCCATGGGACGAACTCGCCTTCCCGGTGATTAACAAAACGTTAGAGTACTATTTTGCTGACCGTCAGAACGACAAATTCCCAACCCACTACGAAGACATTTTGTTTAGACGGCGTACCTAGATAGTCTCACCTTCTCTTCCGGCGATCACTTCGAACTCAATAAGAACAGATGACATTACTCACCCTCTCTCTGAACAATTCGCAACGCCGACCTGAGATTTTGCAAGTACCTCAGGGCATCCCACTATCTAGGAGAGCGTCTTAAGCGCATTCCTAAACAAGCGCATCCAAGGGCCATCTTCGCCCCAAGCAGCGTCTCGATAGACATTTTGCACTGACCTAAACACACGCTCAGGGTGCGGCATCATAATAAGTACACGGCCATCCGCCGCTGTTAGGCCTGCTAGGCCTTCAATAGCGCCATTGGGATTATCCGGATATAGCTTGGCTACTTGATGTTTAGCATCAACATACTGCATCGCCAATTGATTATTGCTTTGCAGCGCTGCCAAATTTTTATCATGAGCAAATTCTGCGCGCCCTTCCCCATGCGCCACGGCCACTGGCATAACACTGCCCTGCATGCCGTCTAGCCAAGGGGTTTGCACGTCATTAATTTTGACCATGACCGTACGACCTTCAAACTGCTCGCTACGATTACGTACAAAGCGCGGCCAGTTTTCTGCGCCAGGAATAAGTTCCTGCATTTGCGCCATCATCTGACAGCCATTGCAAACACCTAGGGTCAATTTGTCGCTAGCAAAAAAGTTGGCAAATTGCTCCCTGACCTGTGGGTTAAACAACGCACTCTTGGCCCAGCCACCGCCGCCGCCTAGGACGTCGCCATAAGAGAAACCGCCACAAGCAACTAGGGTTTGAAATTCATCTAAAGAAAAGCGCCCACTGATTAGGTCTGACATGTGCACGTCGACACTGTCGAAGCCAGCGCGATCAAAGGCGGCGGCCATTTCAATTTGGCCATTCACGCCCTGTTCGCGCAGCACCGCAATTTTGGGCCGCACCCCGGTTAAAACATTGGGTATGTCGCTGGGCGTAAAGGTCAGCTTAGCGTTGAGCCCGGGGTTATCCGTTCGATTTGCCGCGATATTAGAAAATTCTTCTTCTGCACAAGCGGTGCTGTCGCGCATGCTTTGCATCTTATAACTGGTCTTGGCCCAAGTCTGTTGCAGTTCGCTACGAGCATAATCTGCAACCACCTTATCACCTTGCGATATGACAACTCTGTCGTCCTGACGAACCTTCGCAACAGGCACACAGCGTCCAGGGGCGCTGGCCTTTAGTGATTCATAAGTGGCGTTGCAGACTTGTACAACAAATCCTGCCTCTTCGTTGAACAAAGTCTCGAGCAAGGCTTCGTTGACGCCAACACTGATGTCTAAACCCAAGCGGCCTGCAAAAGACATTTCTAGCAAACAGGTCAATAGCCCACCATCAGAGCGATCGTGCAGACTGAGGAAATCTCCCCGACGCTTACCTTCTATGATCAACTCTAAAAGCGCTCTAAAGTCACCAAAATCATTGATATTTGGTGCAATGTCGCCCATTTGCGAATAGACCTGCGCAAGGCAACTACCACCTAAACGCTGCTCAGACCCAAGGTCCAAGAGCACCAACATACTAGACTCGTCATTCACCAGTTCAGGTGTCACCGTGTTTTTGACATCAGCTACCGGCGCAAAAGCAGAAACTATAAGGGTCACAGGTGAAACCACTGATTTATTTTTGCCGTCTTCAAGCCATCTAGTTTGCATGGATAGAGAATCTTTACCTACCGGAATAGCAATACCTAAGGCCGGACACATCTCTTCACCGACAACAGTGACGGCATCAAACAATGCCTGATCTTCTTCATTAGACCCCGCCGCCGCCATCCAATTTGCCGATAGCACAACGCGCGCAAGACTCTCAATATCGGCGCTTACAATATTTGTTAGCGACTCTGCAACTGCCATACGGGCAGCAGCTTTGGGATCAATTAATGCAAGGGGACTACGCTCGCCCATAGCAAACGCTTCACCCTGATTGGTATTAAAGCCACTAAGGGTTACCGCAGCATCTGCAACGGGCACCTGCCAAGGACCGATCATCGGCTGGGTGGCAACCATCCCGGTAATACTACGATCACCAATAGTGATCAAAAACTGTTTACTAGCCACCGCCGGAAACTGCAGCACGCGATTCACCGCTTCTTTGAGCGTAACTTGGCTAAGATCTAATGGTGTCAAAGTAAGGGTTTGACGCGAAAAACTTCGGCTCATTTTTGGCGCTTTACCCAGTAAAACACTGAGCGGTAAGTCTACTGGTGCGTTGGCAAAATGCGCATCTTCAACGAGTAAGTCGCCCCCGGCAACGGATTCGCCCACAACCGCATAGGGGCAGCGTTCGCGCTGGCAAATTTCTTCGAACTGGGCCAGCTGAGATGCTTCAATACCCAGCACATAGCGCTCTTGGGCTTCGTTACACCAGATCTCCAGAGGCGACATGCCTAGGTCGGAATTCAGCACATTACGCAGTTGAATACGGCCACCCGTATTGGCGTCGTCAATGAGTTCAGGCAATGCATTAGAGAGGCCGCCAGCGCCCACATCGTGAATTAGCAAAATGGGGTTGTCGCCACCAAGGGCGCAACAGCCGTCTATCACTTCTTGGCAACGGCGTTCCATTTCTGGATTGCCCCGCTGTACTGAAGCAAAATCTAAATCTGAAGAACTGCTGCCTGAGGCCATACTTGAGGCCGCGCTTCCACCCAGCCCGATTAACATGGCCGGACCACCCAAAACCACTAATGCAGTACCATCTGGAAAGGATTCAGCATGCACATGCTCTTCGCGCACTGTGCCAACACCGCCAGCAATCATCACCGGCTTGTGGTAGCCACGAACCACGTCGATATCAGTTTTTGAGGCGTACTCAAAGGTTCTGAAATAACCATTAATCGCAGGTCGACCAAACTCATTATTAAAGCTCGCAGCACCCACGGGGCCTTCCAACATAATGTCTAGGGCAGAAACCATATGCTCAGGCTTACCCGTAGTAAGTTCCCAAGGTTGCGGCATATCCGGTATGTTCAAATGCGAAGTGGTAAAGCCAGAAAGTCCAGCCTTTGGTTTTGAGCCTCGACCCACCGCACCCTCATCTCGAATTTCTCCCCCGGAACCTGTAGCCGCGCCTGAAAACGGAGCAATGGCCGTAGGGTGATTGTGAGTCTCCACTTTCATTAAAATGTGTGCAGCTTCGCTTTTATACGCGTAGCACTTACTTGTGGGATCTACCCAAAGCCTCTGCACCAAGGGACCTTCCATGACTGCAGCATTATCACTGTAGGCACTCAATATGCCGCGGCCATTAATTTGCTTGTAGGTATTGCGAATTTTCCCAAACAATGACATTTTTTGCGGCTCACCATCAACCTGCCAATCAGCATTGAATATTTTGTGGCGACAGTGCTCGGAATTTGCCTGGGCAAACATCATCAGTTCAACGTCTGATGGATCTCTCTGCAATTCCGTATAAGCCTTTTCTAGATACTCAATTTCGTCCTCGGACAAAGCCAAACCGAGGCGCAGATTAGCTTCGCGAAGTGCTTCGCCGCCTTGGCTATGTAACGGAATTTGCGTTAGCGGCTTGGGTTCCGCCGATACAAACAGCTGGGCGAAATCTTCAGCCAATAAATAGTCTTGGGTCATACGGTCATAAAGGACTGATTTATCTAACAAACTTAAATCATAGTCCTCGCGCACAAACCAACGCACAGCCCGTTCAACTCTGAGCACGTCGGTCAAACCTGATAACGAAAATATGTCCGTGGCCTTGCTTGACCAAGGTGAAATGGTACCCAGTCGAGGAACAACCGTTCCTGCAAACTTTCCTGCTGCCTTCGGTAACTCTTGGGTGGGTCCGTACGTCAGCAGTTGTTGAGTTTGAAGAGCCTGCTGAGCATTCAACTGGACTGAGGAATGGACCAAGTGCACGAACTCTGCATAAACCACATGAGGCGAGTATTTTTGAATTTTCTCTAAGGCGAAAATACTTAATGCAGCACTACCCTCCACCACAGCAATAGTACCGCTAGCTCCAATGATATTAGCTGATTGCAAATTGCCGTGAGTATTTTCCATCAAGGGTTCCACCTAGTCATATTTCTTTTGATATTTCTTTAACTGAGTCTTTGCCAAACAAGATCACCAACTGTTACAGCGGATTTTCAAGTCTTATGCGTCCGGCTATGACCGCTTAATTGTTAATCTAAATCGTGTCGAGTATTGCGCCGGGCCGCAAAAAATTGGCGCATCCGCAACCTACATTCGTCCTCTAACACACCATGGCTGACTTCAATTCGGTGGTTTAGCCATTCTGACTCAACCAGCGAATGACTTACCACGACTCCAGCTTTGGGTTCTAATGCACCAATAACTAAGCGCTCAACTCTAGAATGAATCAACGCACCGAAACACATGGTGCAAGGTTCTATGGTGACATAAAGCGTAGTGCCAGGCAGACGGTAGTTGGCACTTTTCAGCGCTGCGTCACGGATTGCTAATATCTCAGCGTGAGCGGAGGGATCATGGCTTAAACGCGGTTGATTGAAGCCCTGACCAATGATTTCGTGGCCTTTGACCAAAACCGCACCTACAGGGACCTCCCCTGCTAACCCGGCCTCGTCAGCCAAAAGTAAAGCTTTGTGCATCCATGCTTCGTCGGTTGTGTCCAATGAAATTGCAGAGGTGATTTAGAAGGAACTATATTAACAGCGCCAGCCTCGAATCAAACCACTAGAACGAAAGTTTGCGCAAAATAGATAGAAAAAGCCCTTCTAAAGGCCCGTTACCTCATAACAGCGTTGGACATCCTGAGTTACCTCACCCCATGCGCTTGCCCGGACCCGTTCTTGATGACTAGCAAATGCCTGAGCGTCTTTAAACTCTTCATAAACATCAAAAATGCAAGATTCATCAACGCGCTGTTTTACCTCAAAAACAAGGCAGCCAGATTCGCGCAGCGTTAACGCAGAATGCTCTGTTAAGTGCGCTAAAACGATGGCGATTTTCACTTCTGGGACAGTGATGAACCCGCTTAAAACAATTTTTCCGGTTTTCTCTGTTTCCATTTCTTCCACATCTAAGCCCTAATCTAAGCCCTAATCTAAGCCCTA
>TARA_B110000879_G_scaffold212963_1_pt1 | contig 10227 bp, 7 predicted proteins | sample TARA_B110000879 | Tara Oceans TARA_B110000879 (sample SAMEA4398094) | marine metagenome | biome: Polar Biome; feature: [SRF] surface water layer (ENVO:00010504); material: water (ENVO:00002006), including particulate matter (ENVO:01000060) such as... | depth 5 m
GTAATTACTGGGAGCAATTAAGTGAGGTTAAGCGTAATGATTTTAGGTTCCACCATATCAGCACTGATGAAGTCTTTGGTGATTTAGGACCGTCAGATATGCCATTTACCGAAAAGACTCCATATGCTCCAAGTTCTCCTTATTCTGCAACCAAAGCTGGAGCAGACCATCTAGTTAGGGCCTGGGGTCGAACATATAATTTACCTATTGTTATTTCTAATTGTTCAAATAATTATGGCCCTTATCATTTCCCTGAGAAATTAATCCCTTTGGTCATTCTTAATGCTATATCGGGTAAGTCACTGCCAGTTTATGGTGATGGATCGCAAGTAAGGGATTGGCTTTATGTTGAAGATCATGCGCGAGCATTATATGAAGTAGTCACCAAAGCTAGTGTTGGGGAGACTTATAATATTGGTGGCCACAACGAAGTAGCAAACATTGATGTGGTTAACACTATTTGTGATATTTTGGATGAGTTACTGCCAGAAAAATTAGGCTCTCTCAATTCATATAGAGACTTAATCAGTTTTGTTGCTGATCGCCCTGGACATGATAATCGATATGCAATTGATGCTAAAAAGATAGAGATCGATTTGAATTGGAAGCCTCTAGAGACTTTTGAGACTGGCCTTCGTAAGACAGTCCTATGGTTTATTGAAAATGAAACTTGGTGTAGTCGGGTTTTAAGTGGAGCTTATTTATCTAATGAAAAAACTGAGGGTGTTTCATGAAGGGAATTATATTAGCTGGTGGGTCTGGAACACGCTTACATCCAATAACCAACGGTGTTTCTAAGCATTTACTGCCAGTTTATGATAAGCCTATGGTTTATTATCCAATTTCTATCCTTATGTTGGCCGGTATAAGAGATATTCTTGTTATTACTACGCCTGAAGATCAAGCTGCTTATATTAGACTTCTTGGCGATGGATCAGGCTATGGCATTAATATTCAATATCAAGTCCAGCCTTCCCCAGATGGTCTTGCGCAAGCTTTTATCTTAGGGGAAGACTTTATAGGTAAAGAGGATGTCTGTTTAGTATTGGGAGATAATGTTTTTTATGGTCAAGGCTTATCTCCTAAACTCAAAAGTGCAGTAGAAACTTCTAAGATTGATAGAAAAGCAACTGTATTTGGTTATCAAGTAAAAGATCCTCATCGTTTCGGAGTGGTTGAGCTTGGTGAAGATAATCTAGCACTTTCTATAGAAGAAAAGCCAGAAAACCCAAAATCAAATTATGCAGTCACTGGGCTCTATTTCTATCCAAACTCAGTTATCGAAGTGGCAAAAACTATAAAGCTATCTCATCGAAATGAGCTAGAAATTACGAGTGTCAACAATCATTTTCTTGAGCAATCCATGCTAAATGTAGAATTACTTGGTCGCGGATTCGCTTGGCTCGATACCGGAACGCATGATTCTTTAGTTGAGGCCTCACAATTTGTTCAAACCGTAGAGCATCGTCAAGGATATAAAATAGCATGCTTGGAAGAGATTGCTTATACTAGTGGCTGGCTATCAAAACACCAGCTAAAGGAATTAGCTAAACCACTAATGAAAAGTGGCTATGGTAACTATCTGATTGATTTAATTGGTGATTAAATGACAATTTTATTAAATAAGCCGGTATCTCCCTGTCTTAAAACACTTACACACTATTTAGAACAGATACATGATAGCGGTTGGTATACCAATTTTGGTCCACTTCATCAAAAGTTAACTCATAGGCTCGAAGAATATCTAGGTGTTGAAAATTTATTACTCGTTGCTAATGGAACTTTGGCTCTTCATGTTGCGTACCGCGCGTTAGATGTTAAAAGTGCAATTTGTACACCTTTTAGTTATATGGCAACAGCAAGTTCTCTAGCATGGGAAAAAATTCCATTTTCTTATGTAGATATTGATTCTGAATCGTTAAACCTAAGTCCAAGTCTTGTTGAAGAAAGACTGAAGAGTGCAGTTGGTATAGATTCGTTGGTAGCAACTCACGTTTATGGTAACCCATGCGATGTTGAAAGCTTTAACAGGCTACAAAAAGAATATAATGTAAAAATAATTTACGACGGAGCTCATGCTTTCAATGTTAAATGCGGGCAAAGCTCTGTACTAAGTTTCGGAGATGCTTCTACATTAAGTTTTCATGCTACAAAGGTATTCCATACGATTGAGGGTGGAGCGATTATCTTCAAGGATAAAGATTCTTTTGATAGAGCAAAATCTATAATCAACTTTGGTTTGAATGCTGATAAGATCCCTTCTGAAACAGGGATCAACGCAAAATTAAATGAGTATCAGTGTGCAGTCGGGCTGACTTTACTTAAGTCTATAGATAATGTTTTAAATCATCGAGTTGAACTATTTAATTTATATAGGCAATCCCTTGAGAGCCATGTACAGCTGCCAGTTTGGAAGCAAGATGCATCAATTAATGGTGCATATTTCCCAATAATTCTTGAAAATCAAATCCAAAGGCAGCGGGTAAAACTGGTCTTACAGGATTCAGGAATTCCAAGTAGAGAGTATTTTTCACCGTCCTTAAATACTGTTTATAGGCAAAATGGTTCTTGTTTAGTATCGGAGTCTATTTCTTCTCGCATACTTTGCTTGCCTCTTCACTTTTATATGTCCAAGAAAGACATAAAACTAATTACAGAAATAACAAAGAAAGCGATTTTATGAAACTAGGTATAATGCAGCCATATATGTCAACATGCCAAAGAAAGATGGAATTTTGATATGAAAAAGGGAAAGGCTCTTTTGGTAGATACAAATCGTGCAGCAGTGCCGATCTATAAGTATCTAGAATCTCAAGGTTTGCAAGTAACGGTAGTTGGAGCTGACCCAAATGAGACATTGGCAAAAATGGCTAAGCATTATGTTTCACTTGACTATTCCGACATCTCCGCTATGAAAAAACTAATTATTAAAGAGCAATATGATTATATTGTTCCCGGTTGCACGGATCTGTCATATTTAGTTTGTTCCAAGATAGGATATGGTCAATTTTTGGCGCTAGATAATGAGGAAAATGTCGCTAATATTAATAGCAAAAACCGTTTTCGTTTACTATGTAGACGTCTGAATGTGCCTATTCCAAAAACCTTGACAATTGAGCAAGCAAAAAACAGTTATTCAATTATTATCAAACCAGTTGATTCATTTAGCGGGCGCGGTATTACAGTTTTAAAAAATCCTAATATCCGTGATATCAATCAAGCTTTCGAGACAGCTTGTGATGTTTCGAAGACAAAGGATGCTTTGATCGAGGAGTATATTGAAGGGCAGCTTTATAGCTATTCGGCATTTGTTCAAAAAAAGAAAGTTGTTGCTGGTTTTTTTGTACAAGAAGATTCAACCACCAATCCCTTTGCAGTTGATACCAGTCGTGTCGTAGAATGTATTGGTTCTGCTCTTCGTCAACGTCTGCAAGAAGATATAGAAAATATTGCGAGAGACTTGAATTTAGTCGATGGATTGATGCATGTTCAATTTATTGAAAAAGAGGGGCAGTATTGGGTTATTGAAATGACGCGTCGTTGCCCAGGAGATATTTATTCTTTATTAATTGAATTTTCAACTCAATATGCTTATGCAGCTAATTATGCTGCACCGTTTATTGGGAATCCTATTGAATCAGAAATAGATAAAAAACTTAAACACCAGATTGTTCGTCATACGATCACCTCTAAAGAGGGAGAGTTATTTTGGGGTCTGCAGTTTCGTCAGGCTATGACGATAAAGCTATTTGTGCCTTTAGCTACTTCCGGTGATTATATCAGCCCAAGTCCTTATGGAAGGATAGGTGTTGTCTTCTTGGAGTTAGGATCGGAAGGCGAGCGTAATGCAGTTTATCAAAAGCTATTAGATAGAGATTTGTATAATTTAGATTATGAGGAGCAGTAAATCATGAAGAATTCAAAAAAAACACTAAAGCTTGGATTTATCGGAGGTTCCTATAAGTCTGCAGTAGGCTACGCTCATTTTGTTGCAGCGCGCATGGATAACCTATGGCAGATTCACGCAGGTGTTTTTAGTAGGGACGAAGAAGAAAATAGAAAAACTGCGCAAGAGTATGGGGTTAGTGAAACACATTTGTATAAAACTCTAAGTGAGATGTTAAAGAATGAAAAAGATAACTTAGATGCAGTCGTGCTCTTAACTCCAACTCCATTGCATTATAGTATGATTTTAGAGTGTGCTAGACAACATATGCCGGTTATATCTGAGAAAGCACTTTGCGAAACGGTCGAACAAGCTAAAAATATTAAAACAGTTATTGATGAGAGCAATTCTTACTTATCGGTTGTGTACAATTATTCCGGATATCCAATGTTGAGGGAGTCAAAGAAGTTAGTGCAAAACGGAGACATCGGAGATGTAATTCATTTTCACGCAGAAATGCCCCAGGAAGGATTCTTAAGGACAGATAAATTCGGAAAACCTCCCAAACCTCAAGATTGGCGTGTACACGATGGATATATCCCAACTTTGCATTTAGACCTAGCAGTGCACCTTCATGAATTAATTTACTATATAACTGGGTTATCACCAAAAGAAGTAATCGCGGACCAGTCTAGTTATGGGTTTTTTGATGTAATAGATAACACAACTTGTCTCACGCGTTATACCAATAATGTTCAAGGGCAATTCTGGTTTAGCAAGACCGCAATTGGTCACCGAAATGGACTAAAGTTGAGAATCTATGGTACAAAAGGGTCAATTGAATGGTTGCAGGGAAACCCTGAGGAGTTGTTGGTTTCTTACTCTGATGGCACAAAGACAACGATTGACCGAGCTTCTTATGTTCATGTCGCAGATGCAAGTCGTTATAGTCGTTTTAAAGCTGGCCATCCTGCAGGTTTTAATGAGGCGCTAGCTAACTTATATGTCGATTTTCACCAGTCCGTTATCGATCATCAAAAAAATATAGCCTCTGATTCTAGTGAGGTGTTTGGTGTTGATTTGGCACTTGAAGGAATGTTGTGGCTGGAGGCGATGCAGAAATCAATGACTTCACGCAAATGGGAAAAAATAAATGAATAAAAATAAAATAGTAGAACTTTTTATCAATGTCTCTGATCGAAAAATATGTAATGGGTCTGAATGAGATGTACCTGCGGCACTATACCGAAGGCACAGATGAAACAGTGATTTTTTTTATTCCCGTTAAGTGAGATGATTTTGAAAATAAAAAAGCCTAGTCTAAGACTTAATATGATAGCTAATGTTGCTGGTCAGTTTTATGCAGTATTTATTGGTATTGTTATTTTTCCTTCTTATTTAAATTATCTTGGACCTGAATCATTTGGATTAATTGGGTTCTTCACCATGATTAGCACTTGGTTGATGATGCTAGATGTAGGATTATCTCAAACAATCTCAAGGGAGTCGGCACGGCTAAGGAGTACGCGTAAGGAACTTATTGAGTTCAAGCTAGTATTGCGCAGTGTCGAGTCTATTTTTTTCGTGATTGCGTTAATTACTGCGGTTTTGGTTGGGTTTTATAGCAAGAAAATTGCTGAAAACTGGTTACAGCTTGAATCGCTTAACTATGTTGACGTGTCCTATTGTGTAGCTCTTATGGGTCTCATGTTCGCATGTAAATGGCTGGTTGGCCTGTATAAAGGTGCATTAAACGGGTTCGAGCAACAAGTATGGGTTAATGGATTTTGGGTTATTATAAATTCATTTAAATTTATAGGTGGGTTTTGCTTAATAAAATACTATTCTACAGACATTGTTATTTATTTTACTTATCAATTTTCTATTTTTTTATGTGAGTTGTTTATTGTTAATAGAAAGGTGTATAAAGAACTTCCCATAGATAAAGTATTTAAAAAGCCTTCTATTTTGAGAATAAAGAGAATAGCACCATTCGCTCTAGCAATTGCTTTTACTTCAGGTCTTTGGATCCTAGTAACACAGGTTGATAAGTTACTGTTATCAAATATATTACCTCTCAGAGAGTATGGTTTTTTCTCTCTAGTCGTCATTTTATCTGGAGGGCTGATGATGCTATCTGCTCCTATTGGGACTGCGATCAGGCCAAGATTGATCCTATTAATTTCTCAAGGGAAAGACGATCAAATGCTCTCTTTGTATAGAAAGGCGACACAGTTTGTTGCAGTGATAGGCTTTTCTATAACAGGAGTGGTGTCTATGTATTCTAGCGAATTAATTTATATGTGGACAGGCAACCAGGAAGCGGCCAACTGGGGTGGGCCTATCCTTTCGTGGTATTCGCTGGGCAATGGAGTTTTATTGATACTGGCATTTCAGTACTACCTGCAGTTTGCATATGGAAACCTAAAATATCATGTCAGAGGAAATTTGTATTTTGGATTTTTCCAAGTGATTTGCATGGCCTTAGCTGCCTATAATTATGGGGCTATTGGATCTGGAGTAACTTGGTTTGCATTGCAGCTTTTTTTCGTATCTTTCTGGCCAGGTTTTATTCATAGCAAGTTCGCACCTGGGTTACATTTAAAGTGGATAACTACAGATGTAATAACACCATTAATGTCTACCATATTTGGATTTGTAGCTATAAGTTTCATCGGTTTCAATACTGAGCGTTATGAAAGGTTGGAATTACTTTTCTTTTTAAGCTTTATCTGGCTTATTGTTCTCATTTTAAATATTCTTGTTTCGCAGGAAACAAGAAAAGTTGCAATAGGAGTTATATGTGCATATAGAAAATAATAATATCTCCGTTAGTGTTTTGTGTGTTACTTATAATCATGAGCGTTATATTGCTCGAGCGTTGGATAGTTTTCTTGCCCAAGAGGTAGATTTTCTTTACGAAATAATTGTTGCCGATGATTGCAGTACTGACAATACACTAAATATACTGCGATCCTATGAAGCCAAGTTTCCAGAAATTATTAGGGTGCTTAGTACCAATAAAAATTTGGGTGCGATTGAAAATGGGAGGAGAACTTTTAGCGCAGGTAGAGGTAAATACTTTTCAATGTGCGACGGTGACGATTTCTTTATTGATACTAAAAAGCTACAAATCAGTTATGACTTCATGGAATCTGATGAATCCTTAAGTATGGTATTCACTCCAGCCTTAGTTGTTGATGAGAATACCGGTAAAGAAAAGATAAGGAATAGATACCTTCAACACGACATTAACCTTATTGACTTGAACTGGGTACTTAAAAAAGGTGGTGGGTTTTTTCCAACCGTGACATCATTTTATAGATCGTCGGTCTTTTTAAATCTACCAAAATGGTTTTATCAGCATAGTACCGGGGATTACCCACAAGCTATCTTGGCCTCATTGAAAGGGAGGATTGGGTATGTTGATGAAGTAACTGGGTGTTATTGGAAAAATCAAGAAAGTTTATCAAACAAGTTTTATGAAGATAAAAGTATTGCCAAAGAAGTGATATATAGGAAATACAAAATAAACTTACTTTTTATAGAAAATATGTTTAAAGATGGTGTAATGGATAGTGGAATGATGGAAAGTCTTGTTGCAAAGGAAGATTATGTTTATTTCTCTAAGATGTCTAATGAGGGTTTATTTAATAATGCGCTTAAAGGCGTTTTTGAAATTCGATACAGCATCTATTTCAAATTTAGAATTATCTTAAAAGTTTTATACTCCAGCTCATTTGTTCAATACTTTTTGAAGAAAAAAAACTTCACTCGAAAATCATGAAATCAAAAAGTTTTTGACTCTTTGCCTAAATACTCCCTATCCTGATAGGATTTTAGTTACATCAAATTTTTCTCTTACTAAATTTGGGTACTATGTCTTTTCAATCATGACAGCAGGACTAATCTAGACTCCTGCTCACCTAATTCCACCAGCTATTCGTCGGAAGTTAAATATGGCATTATTGATGCGGTATATGCCATTTTAGCCACTAATTTAATATTGTTTTCATTTATATCTATCTTTAGATAACATAAGTTATTTGTATAAAAATATGATTAAAACAATCAGCACTATTTTAAATGCTATGATCGTTATTCCAGTATGCTTTTTAATATCAAGGGCTGGATTTAAAGAAGTTAAAATAGACATTAACATTAATAATGCAAGAGTTTAAGAAGATTCAATGAATACTATAAATTTAACAAATAAGCTTAATCATTTTTTTTTGCTATGTGCATTATTTATAATCTTTTTAAATCCTTACTTCGCAGGACCGCTATCTATAATATCCGGGCAAATTTTTATTTTATGCTTTATAGCCTTCTTCTTTTTTAAAATATATATTTTAGAAAAAAGTACCTTTTTTATTAACTACAAATTTTTAATCACTGTACTTATTCTAATAATATATCCAAATATGATTTCTTTTGTGACTGGGACACAGGTTGATTTGGGTATGATAAATATGAACATTAATGTATTGGCGATGATTATATTTGGTTTTTCTATTATGCATACCTTTAAAAATCTTCAGGAAAGTACCAAACTACCACTATATCTTTGTAAATTTTTTACAACTGTAATAGTTTTAAACTCTGTTATTGTTCTTACTGAATTTTATTTTCCACCATTTAGAGTTTTGCTGGAAAGCTTGTTAATACCAGACGGTAGAGTAGATTACACTAATGGGTTTAGATTTCGTGGTTTTGCATCTGCTGGTGGTGCAAGCTTGTCAGTTGCTCACGGCATTAGCATTGCCTTGATGTACTACTTGTTTAGAAAAAATTGTTTTGGGCCCTTTAGGTTATTATTAAGTGTAACTATAGTATTTATTAGTTTAATTTTTATTGGAAGAACAGGTTTTGTTGTTGCATTTATTGGAGTTTTTCTTGTTGCTATACTTACAAAACCAAGCCAAGAAAAAGCTAAACTTTTATCTAAAGCTTGGGTCTATATAATTCTTATTGGATGTATTTCTCTATTAAGTTATGCAACTGTTTTCTTTAACTCACTTCCTGCGTTTTACCAAAATTATTCCATAAATGTGTTTCTTGGAGGGGCAGAATCACTTAAATCAGAAGGCACTATTACAACAGTAATCAATTTCTTTTCTTTCCCTGATAACATATGGCAAATACTTTTTGGTATAGGTAATATGTCAGGAGGGTACGAGGATGGTATGCCTGCAGATCCTGGGCTTATGAAAATACTCACAGGATATGGTGTTTTAGGCTTATTACTTTACCCTGGAATTTTACTTTGGTGTTTTTCTCTTCCTAAAGGTTATTTAAGGGATATTTTAATTATTGTAAGCATATTGCTTGTATGCACTGAATTTAAAGAGCCATTTATCTTAAAGGGCTATACAAGTAGATTTTTTTGGTTGCTTATAGGCCTAACAGCTTATCATCGAGGATTATTTGCAGTTAGAAGATTAGTTAAATTATAGTGCCTTTGTTCTTCTGGCTTTCTAATTACTGTAAAATTTTTTTAGTTTTTGGCTTTTTTTTATATTGCTTCGTTCAAGCCTATTATAAAAGCAAAATAAATTTTAAATACCTTATAATTAACTTTTAAATAAGGGATCATAGAGGAATGGTTTAATGAGAGTAATTATATTAGCTGCAGGACAAGGAAGCAGAATGAATCAGCTCACCAATGCATTACCTAAATGCTTACTTCAATTTGGTGAAAATACAATTTTAACTAAATTAAGAAAACAATTGCATGAAGTAGGCATCACAGATATACAAATAGTTGTAGGTCACTTAAAAGAAAAAATTTTTGATGAAGTTAAAAAATTTCCTATACCAAATGAAAATATTGTTTTTATAGAAAACGATAATTATAAGATTGATACTAATATACATTCATTGTCTTTAGCTCTTTTAAATGATGAATCATCTTTTTATCTTTTTGAAGGAGATATTGTTTTTGATGATCAGGCTATCTATGAAATAGTAAATAAAAAATGGCTTAATAAATCAATCTGGTTTACTAAAGGAGATTTTACAGAAGGAATGTATGGCGGAATACTTAATTCAGACAGTGAAAATAAAATTTTAGATATTAAAATTGTTGAAGATTATTCTGATAGCTACTCAAAGTACAAAAAATTAATTGGAGTCATGAGGGTAAATGAAACAGAGGTTTTAAATTTTAAAAATAAACTAGCCAATAAATCAAAAGAATCCTTTAAGAGTTATTATCTAAATGCATGGTTTGAAAATCTAAATGAACTACCTTGCTATAGCGCCTCACTGGAGGGATATAAGACATTTTCATTTAATACTAAAAATGAGTACGAGGATGCTATTAAGAAATTTTATACAAA
>TARA_B110000879_G_scaffold72871_1_pt1 | contig 10227 bp, 10 predicted proteins | sample TARA_B110000879 | Tara Oceans TARA_B110000879 (sample SAMEA4398094) | marine metagenome | biome: Polar Biome; feature: [SRF] surface water layer (ENVO:00010504); material: water (ENVO:00002006), including particulate matter (ENVO:01000060) such as... | depth 5 m
TTAGTTGGCGCAGGTATAGACAAGGTAAACTGGGAAGATAAAATACCAACAAGAATTTTACAGTTCTTTTTATTCTTAATTATTGTAGCACCCCTGGCTTTGATAGCATTGCCATTTATAATTGATAACACCTCCGTTTTAACGTTTATAATTGTGATCCTGATCATCTCTGCATTAGTGTTCAACTCTTACATCACGATTAAAAACAAAAGCCACGATCAAATAATTTGGTCACTTATTATTGCACTACTGCTTAGCAGATTGGCCTTTAATGCTTTGGTAATGCCTAAAATGACAGAATTGTCAAGTAGAATGCACTACCGCAAAACAATATCAGAATTAGTAGAACACTCTGGTGGAAAAGAAATAATGCTAGCAGGTCCTATTTCAACGGGGTATCCGAAAATTAGTTTTTTCGGAGAGGTGTTTTATGAAGATGTACTGAACTACCCAACTGAGGTTACCTTTAAAATTCCATATTACTATGCTCACCAGACAGGTAAAATCATAAAGTACGCACCTGAGCTCAACTCAAAAGCTGTAAACTATATAACATACGAAAAGTTTTTGAATCGTTATCCTGAAGAAAAGGACACTTTGTACCGATTTTTCAATGAGTATAACTCGGAGTATATTGTTCTGTTTTCTTTAAAATAGATTACTTAGTCGTCCAACCTTTCTTTTCAAAGACCCAGCGCTTTGTGAAATAATTAAAGAAAAACTTAAAACCAGTTACCATCAATTTCGGTAAAATCAAATAGGTTGCTAAAAGCTCAATTTTAACAAGTGATTCTATTAAAAATCCACCCAAAAACAAACCAAATAACGAGAACCCTAAGGACATAAAAAACGCCATATACTGGTTTCTTTGTAGGTGAAAAACAAAGCGTTTTTGGAGTACAAAATTGACCAGCATTCCTATAAAACCGGAAAGAATTTCGGATTCGAAAACAGGTAAAAAATTTGTGAATACAAAGGTAAACAGCAAAATATCTAATCCTGTTGCTACGACTGAAGAGGCGCCAAATTTTGCTAGTGACTTAAGCAAATCTTTATTAGAGAATACTTTGATAACTCAATATTTAAATGACAAAGTTAGTTGCCTTTGTAGTTTGGCTTTCGTTTTTCTAAAAAGGCGTTAACTCCTTCTTTATAATCGTAAGATTGACCCGCCAAGGTTTGTAACTCTCCTTCTAATTCCAATTGAGCTTTTAGGTCATTTGTAAATGAAGCATTTAATGCTCTTTTGGTAAGTCCCAAGCCATATGTCGCCATGTTAGATAAACGAGTTGCAACTTTTGTAGCAGATTCCATCAATTCATCTGCTTCTACGGCTTTGTAAATCATTCCCATTTTCTCAGCCTCTTCTGCTCCAACTTTATCACCAAGCATCATCAAAGCTGTGGCTTTTTGCCAACCAATTAAACGAGGTAAGATGTACGTTCCTCCGCTATCAGGTATTAATCCAATTGCAGAAAACGCTTGAATAAATGAACTTGCTTTTGATGCAAATACAATATCACAAGCTAGCGCAATATTAGCTCCAGCTCCCGCTGCTACCCCATTGACAGAACAAACAACTGGTTTTTCAATAGTTCGTATTAATTCGATTATCGGGTTATAATGTTCAGCTACAATTTTGGTCAATTCTGGTCCGTCTTCAGAAATAGCTTCTGCTAAATCCTGACCCGCAGAGAAAGCTCTTCCTTCTCCTGTAATAAGAATAGCACGGATGTTAGAATCGTCAGCACATTGTTTTAACCTGTCTTGGAATTCGAATGCCATTTCTCGAATAAAACTGTTCAGCTTATCTGCACGATTGAGCTTGATAATTGCCAAATTATCAATTACTTCAAAGTTTATTAAACTCATATATTGAATTGTTTTCTATTCGCATAAAAATAAGGAAAGACCGAGAAACGACCGGCGAAAGTTGGTGTAAATTATATTCTAAATACACTTAAAGTAATCAAAGGTCTCACCGCAATTTGAGCAAGTATAAGCTGCTTTACAAGCTGTTGAGCCAAATTGACTTAACAATTTGGTCTCTGTAGATTTACATTGCGGACAAGGAACTTCTTTAGGGCCAGAAGCAAATAACACTCCTTTGTCATTGGTCCCTTTTTGAGGCGGAGCAATACCGAAGTCTAATAATTTTTGAAGTGCTACTTCACTCATCCAATCGGTAGTCCAAGCTGGAGAAAAAACAGTTTTGATTACTACTTTGGGATATCCTTTTTCTTCGAGCGTCTTTATGATATCGTCTTCAAAAACCTTCATGGCGGGACAGCCTGAGTAAGTGGGAGTGATTGTAATTAATGTTTCAGAATCAGTGAACTCAACTTTTCGAATAACCCCAAGTTCAACAACAGAAATAACAGGAATCTCTGGATCTGGAATTGTTTCCAGTATCTGCCAAATTTGTTTGGTGCTTTCAGTATTCATTTTTTCCTATAGAAATTCTATGTTGCCCTAGTTGAGTTCAATTTCATAAAACGTATTATGTACAAGGGTTAATCGTTGTACGACAATTCGTAATACAAAAATGCGTTACACGCATTTACCACTTCGAGTTAGGGTATGTTCTTGGTATAGATTGAAAAACAGGCAATATGTGACCCATATATTCACTGTGATGCCCTATTCTACCTCCAGTTGATTTCCACCCTTCTTCTACTTCTTCAATTGTAGCTCTATCCAATACTTCTTGAACAGAAGCTTCAAAAGCTGATTTAAAAGTTGCCGTATCTGGTATTAAACCAGCACTAATTAGAGTTTCATCAACCTCATCTTTTTCAAATAATTCATGACGATAACTCCAAATTTCATTTAAAGCATCTTGAACTTTCCAATGAGATTCTTCTGTTCCATCTCCTAAGCGGACAATCCATTCACAGCTATGCCGCATATGATAAGTTGTTTCTTTAAGCGACTTAGCCGCAAACGCAGCTAGTTTTTCGTTAGAACTGCTTTGTAATTCTTTAAATAAATGATAATAGAACACAGAAAAAAGCATTTGACGGGCCATTGTATTTCCAAAGTTTCCGTTTGGCTGCTCAACCAACAGAACATTTTGGAATTCTGGTTCCAATCGTTTGTATGCGAAATCATCCTCCGTTCTTCCATTACCTTCTATCTCTCCTGCTGTTGTATACATCATTCGAGTTTGACCAAATAAATCCAAAGAAATATTTGTCATTGCAATGTCTTCTTCTAGATAAGGACCTTTAGAACAAAGCTCACTTAATCGGTGACCCAAAATCATTGCATCATCCCCTAGTCGCAGGCAATACTTTATAAGTGCTTCATTAATATCCATGATATTACGTTAAATGTGCTTAGCCTCTTTTGGCAAATTATAAAAGGTAGCTGCTCTATATATTTTATCCTCTGCAGGATCGAAAAACGACTCAGAATCATCTGGACTAGAAGCTACAATTTCATCGGTAGGCACTACCCAAATAGAGGTTCCTTCTTGCCGTCTAGTATAGAGGTCACGAGCATTTTGAAGAGCCAATTCCGCATCAGCAGCATGCAAGTTTCCTGCGTGTTTGAATGGCAAGCCTGTCTTACTTTGAATAAATACTTCCCATTGAGGAAACTGATTATCAGCACTCATAATTTTGTTTTTTTCGCGTTAAGCTACTTTCTTTTTGTCATTTTGTTTCTGGGCATAAGCATTAGCTGCTTCTCTTACCCAAGCACCTTCTTCGTGAGCTGCTCTGTGATGTTTTAGTCGTTGTTTGTTGCAAGGGCCTCTTCCATTTATCACCTCTTTTAGTTCTGACCAATCTATTTCACCAAAATCATAATTACCCGTTGCTTCATTCCATTTCAAATCAGGATCAGGAACAGTAAGACCAATTACGGTAGCTTGCTGAATCGTTTTATCAATGAATTTTTGTCTCAATTCATCGTTGGTTTCTCTTTTAATTTTCCACTTAGTTGCGTTTCCTGTATTTGGAGAATCTGCATCATGAGGACCGAACATCATTAACGAAGGCCACCACATTCTGTTCAATGCATCCTGAGCCATCTGCTTTTGCTCTGGAGAACCTAAAGCCATATCAGCAACGATTTCATATCCCTGACGTTGGTGAAAACTTTCTTCTTTACAAATTCTTACCATTCCTCGGCTATATGGCCCAAAAGAAGTCCTTTGCAAAGAAACTTGATTTACGATTGCTGCTCCATCAACTAACCAGCCTACTGCACCCATATCGGCCCAATTAAGCGTGGCATAATTAAAAATACTAGAATATTTTGCTTTTTCAGTATGTAATTGTTCCAATAATTCATCTCTAGAGATTCCTAGAGATTCAGTGGCGGAGTATAGATACAGGCCATGACCTGCTTCATCTTGAACCTTGGCCAACAAGACTACCTTCGCCCTTAAGCTTGGTGCTCTAGTTATCCATTGCCCTTCTGGTTGCATTCCTACCACTTCAGAATGGGCATGCTGAGACATTTGACGCACTAGATGCTTTCTGTATGCATCTGGCATCCAATCTTTTGGTTCGATTTTCTCTTCCCTGTCTATCTTCGCTTGAAATGCTTCAAGTCTACTTACATCTTCCATAGAACTTCAGTTTTATCAGATTACAATTTTAAATAATTATTCCACTCCATATTGAAGAAGAATGCATATGTGAAAATCCGGCACATCGCATATCTATATAACCAATGATAGAATCAATTGTTTTAAAGAACAACAATACTATTTTTGCACACCTTAAAAATAGTACAAACTACGTTTATGTTCTACAATATTAAAGTACAAAAAGTAACTCAAGAAACTCCTGAAACAGTTTCTGTTACATTAGAAATTCCTGCGAATTTAAAAGAGCATTTTAAATACAAACAAGGGCAATATCTTACTTTCAAACAATCTATAAATGCAGAAGAACTAAGACGTTCTTATTCTTTAAGCAGCAGCCCTATTGCAGACGAAAACCTTCAAGTAGCTGTAAAGCAAGTAGAAGGAGGTAAGTTTTCTAGTTGGGCAAATTCTGAATTAAAAGAAGGTGATGTTTTGGAGACAATGACTCCAACAGGAAGTTTCTTTACTGAAATTTCTGAAGGTCAAAAAAAGAAATATGTTCTTTTTGGCGCTGGAAGTGGAATTACACCGCTGTTATCCATAATAAAAACAATTCTTGCTGTTGAAAAAGAATCAGAGGTTGTATTGGTTTACGGAAATCGCGATAATGCTAATATCATTTTCAATAATCAACTGAATCAACTCGTAGATTCTTCAAACGGTCGTTTCAAAAGAATTGACGTTTTATCGAGAGAAAATAATGCTGACCCTTTGTTCAATGGCAGAATTGGAAAAGAAAAGTGTATCGAGATTGATTTAAAACATGAGAAAATTCTTGATGCAAATGAGTTTTTCCTGTGCGGCCCTGAAAGAATGATCATGGATATCAAAGATTGGTTAGAAGCTAGCAATATTGCCAAAGGAAATATTCACTTTGAATTATTTACAACTCCAGTTGCCTCTGCTGAAAAAACTTTTGATCCAAGTGCCAAAATTATGTCTAAAGTCACTGTGATTATGGACGATGAAGAGTTTGAGTTTGATCTTTCAAGCAAAGGCGATAGTATTCTTGATGCATCGGTTGATGCGGGAATTGATGTACCCTATTCTTGTAAAGGAGCTGTTTGCTGCACATGTAAAGCTAAAATTATTGAAGGTTCAGCCAGAATGGAAATGAATTATGCCTTAGATGACAAAGAAGTTGCAGACGGTTATGTGTTAACCTGTCAAGCACACCCTACCTCAGAAAAATGTATAGTGGATTACGATGTGATCTAATTCAAAAAAATATTGATGTTAAAAACGCTCCATATTGGGGCGTTTTTTTTTGTTTTAATAACTACCTTCACTCTGAAAGCGAAATTTAACTCAATGTTACAAGTGAAATACTAAAATCTGCATGAAAATTCAAAAAGATAGGTATTGATTTTGATTATTTTCTCTCTTCATAAGGTAGAAATCATAGGCGCCCGGTTGCGGATTGAAGTCTCTCTAAATCCCTTCGTCGATATCTTTAACTATTCTTCCGGAATGAAGTTAATCGACTATACAGCACTGAAATTATCAGCTACTTAGGCTCCTTCCAATAAAACTCAGGACTCATTTCCTTTTCAGTAAACGAAATACCATAATCCTCTAATTCTGCTAGAATAGGCTCATAAATCGACTTGTGAATAGGCCTGTGAATTCCGGGATCATAAATCTTGCCTTCAAGTATCATTTTTGCTGCGATGGCAGTAGGCAAGCCTACTGTTTTTGACATTGATGTATACGTTTGATCATCACCTTTTACAACCATTGAGGAGGTCATCATTTTTTTCTCGCCAGATTCGGTTTCCCAACCGAACTTATGCCACATAACAATCATGTCTATGTCTCCAGGCTCTAATGACCATTTTTGCTCAAGAATATTTTGAAGTACTTGAGCAGGACTTGCATTGTTTATTTCAATTGGAGTTTCATCAAAAATACCTAACCAGTTGAGTTTATCCATTACCTCGGAATCTTGAGGAATATTTAGATAATGCATTAATTTAAGCTCTACAGAGTCGTGTGGATTATAAGCCAAAAAAGAATTAATAAACTCTCGATTGGTCATTGAATCTGTACCCTTAATTTGGTAGGAATCGTCTGTTGCTCCCAATTTAACAAATGCATCCCAAGCCCTTGAAAATCCTGGACGTCGAAACGTACCTCTGTAAATAGTTGGGATATCTTCTAAACCATAAACAGATCTATAGCTCAATGAATCTCTGTTGGCATAACCTTCAAATCGACCATGACCGTCAATGGTAATGTATTCCGTTCTTCTAAATAATCTGTGATAAGGAATGTACTTATATTTTCCTTCCTGAATAAATTTTGCAGCTCCGCCCTGACCTGCAAGAACGACGTTTCTGGGATTCCAAGTAAATTTATAATTCCATGGATTATTATCACTCTCTGGTGCAACTAAACCACCTGTAAAGGATTCAAACAGAAACATTTTACCATTATCTGCTCTTATTTGATCTATCAACTTCATAGCAGACATATGATCGATTCCGGGATCAACCCCTACTTCCATCATAATAGGAATTCCAGCAGCTTTTGCCTCATCGGACAATGCTTCAATTTCTGGAGTCATGTATGAGGCGGTAACTGCAGGTATTTTATTCGCAATACATTCTCTTAAAACCGATTCATGAAACCTAGCGGGTAACATGGAAATAACAATATCGTTCTTTGGAATTTCTTTTTTCCAAACTTCATCACTTTCAGGCTCAATGATAGTAACACTCGAATAACCTTCCGTTTTTTTTCTTGCAAATTCAGCGAAGCGTTCAACTATTGTTAGCTCCCAACCATAGGCGTTGGAATTTTCTAATAAATATTTAATCAGATTAGAAGCGGATCGTCCAGCTCCAAGTAAAAGAATTTTTTTTGGCATACTTTATGATTAAGCTTTTTTTTTTAAATAAATTTGAACTTATAAATAAAAACAAATGAAACATTTTATCCTCACAACCTTAGCAGCATTTTTTATTTCCCTTGGAACTTTTGCACAATCTAATTTGGTTATCTTTTCCAATGACGGAGCAAAGTTCATATTAGAGGTTAATGGAGTTCAGCAAAACCAAACTCCAACAACGAATGTAAAAGTGGAAGGAATTAATCAAGAATACATAGCTACTCGTATTTTGTTCGCAGATGGAAAAACTCCAGCGCTAAAAAAATCTTTCCCATTAACTAAAAACAATGAGGTTTCGGTTCTGATAGTTTTAAATAACAAAGGAGTTTATAAGCTACGTTATATGGGAGAAACTCCAATTGCATCGTCAGCAACTAGCTCTAATCAAACGGTCATTAACTATGGAGAAGAGCCTGTTGCAGTCAGTAACCCCGTCCCTTCCGCTCCGCAACAAGCAACAGCAAGTCCCGAAAAAACAACTAGCACCACCGTAACGACGACAACAGTAAATGCTGGTAGTCCAGTGAATTCGGAGTCTGTAAACATGAATGTAAATCTTGGAGGTCAATCGATTGGAATCTCAACCTCAATATCTGGAATGGAGAGTAATGCAAGTACTACGACAACAGAGACTACCACAGTAACAACATCTTCCAGTTCAAGTACTTCAATGCCAGCTGCACCTGCACAACCAACTGGAGTTGAAACTTTATCAAATGGAGGCTGCGATTCACCTATGCCTAGTGGAGAACTAAATTCTGCACTGGCTTCTATAGATTCTAAGTCATTTGAAGACTCTAAAATGACGTTGGCAAAACAATTTACACGAGCCAACTGCTTGAGCGCTGATCAAATTAAAAGAGTAATGCAAAAATTCACCTACGAAGAATCAAAACTTGATTATGCCAAATATGCTTACGATTACTGTTTGAATCAATCCAACTACTACAAGGTCAACGCTGCTTTTGATTTTGAACTTACTATTGACGATTTAAATGAATTCCTTGAAAGCAAATAATCCCTACAAAATATATATGATAATTGGAACTGCGAGTTTGTTACTCGCAGTTTGCTTTGGTGCAATGGGAGCTCACGCCATAAAGCCTATATTATCCATAGAACAGCTACAAAGCTTCGAAACTGGAATTCGATACCAGTTTATTCATGGATTGGTGATTCTTTTTCTTCCCGCATTGAATCCATATTTCTCAGAAAAGGACATCAAACAAGCCTCCTTACTTTTTACACTTGGAATAGTATTGTTTTCCTTTTCCATCTACTTATTGAATTTGAAAGAATTCTTGGATCTATCTGGATTAAAAATGTTAGGCCCAATTACACCACTAGGTGGATTGCTTCTGATATCAGGGTGGTTAAGGTTATTTGTACCATTAGTGTTTGATAGCAAAAACAATTAGATTGTATAGTCACTAAAAGCATAATTTTTCAACCAATTATAGGTCATATTGTTAACAATCCAGATTAACAAATTGTTAAGGTAAATAATTAATAGCCCTACATTTGCGGTTCAAATTCGTAAAAATTTAAATGATGAACGAACAAGGACTGAAAGCAGATAATGCCACAGTTGAATCGTACGGTATTAAAAACTCTACCGCACATTGGAATTTAGACCCACTTGTACTAAGTAAACTTTCGGTTGATCTAGGACAAGCTCAGGAAACGAGCACAGGAGCAATAACAGTCAATACAGGCGAATTTACAGGACGATCCCCAAAGGATCGTTTTATCGTTAAAGACGCTATTACTGAAGATGCAATTTGGTGGGGAAGCATCAATATTCCTTTCGATTCTGATGCATTTGACAAATTATTCAATAAGGTAACTGATTACCTTTCAGGAAAAGAAATTTATGTAAGAGATGCTATTGCATGTGCTGATCCTGCATACAAAATGAACCTTCGAGTAGTAAACGAATACCCATGGTCAAACCTATTCGTTTACAACATGTTTATTCGTCCAACTGAAGAAGAGGTTAAATATTTTGATCCAGAATGGACAGTAATAAATGCTCCAGGTTTTATGGCTGATCCTGCTGTTGACGGAACGCGTCAACACAACTTTGCAATTTTGAATTTCACTAAAAAAATTGCATTAATTGGTGGTACTGGATATACTGGAGAAATCAAAAAGGGGATTTTCTCTGCCCTGAACTTCATCCTACCTCACCAAAAGAATACATTGAGTATGCACTGCTCTGCTAATATCGGCAAAGACGGTGATACAGCTATATTCTTTGGACTTTCAGGTACTGGAAAAACTACACTATCTGCTGATCCAAATCGTAAATTGATTGGTGATGACGAGCATGGCTGGAGTGATGAAAATTCTGTTTTCAACTTCGAAGGTGGTTGTTATGCAAAAACAATTGATTTAACTGAAGAAAAAGAACCAGATATTTTTAGAGCAATTAAGCCGGGTGCGTTATTAGAAAACATTCGATTTAAGCCAGGAACAAACGAGGTAGACTTTATGGACACTTCGATTACTCAAAACACGAGAGTTTCTTACCCTATTTGCCATATAGACAATATTGCTGAGCCTTCAATTGGACGCAATCCAAAGAATATTTTCTTTTTAACTTGTGATGCATTTGGTGTTTTACCTCCGATTTCGAAAATGACTCCTGGACAAGCAGCATATCATTTTATTTCTGGATATACCGCAAAAGTTGCTGGGACTGAGGCTGGAATTACAGAGCCAGTGACTGCTTTCT
>TARA_B110000879_G_scaffold93894_1_pt1 | contig 10222 bp, 10 predicted proteins | sample TARA_B110000879 | Tara Oceans TARA_B110000879 (sample SAMEA4398094) | marine metagenome | biome: Polar Biome; feature: [SRF] surface water layer (ENVO:00010504); material: water (ENVO:00002006), including particulate matter (ENVO:01000060) such as... | depth 5 m
AGTTAAAGGATGGTTATCCTTTGGTCCAGATAATACATTTAGTATAAGTGCCCTTGGAACTACGGCATGGGCAACTGTTACAGGTTGGTTTGGGTTAACCGGATTAGACTTTAGCATCTCTGCATTAGGAACAGTAGCATGGGAAGCAGTAAAGACTTGGTTTAGCTTTGGCACTGAGGTAGCGTATAGTATAGGAACATTAGCACTTACAGCATGGAATACTGTTACAGGTTGGTTTGGCTTTGGCGAAGGCGAAGCAGCGTATAGTATAGGAACATTAGCAACTTCGGCCTGGAATACTGTAACAGGGTGGTTTAGCTTTGGAGACATGGAAATGCCTAGTATAAAAAGTATGTTCCAGACAGTTATTGACAAAGTTAAAGGCTTCTTTACCTTTGACTTTAAAATGCCTAACTTCAAATCGTTTTTACCAAAATGGATGGGCGGCGAAGGCCAAACTTTATCAGACGCAGGTGATGCCGCAGGTACAGGCGTAACAACACAAATGGCTGTAGCACAAGCACCAAGTGTAGGTATGCCTACAGAAACAGGATCAGCACTTAGTAACTTAGCAACAATGAGTTATGCTACTTTAAATGCAGAATTAATGAATTTAAAAACCAACATGGATAATATTGGTAAAATTGATGGCTTCAAAACCACTATTGCTGGCCTAAAAGAGCTTGACACATCAGGCGTTTCCAAGTATAATGATAGTATAAAAGATTTAAATGATACCTTTATAGATTTAAACAAAACATTGTCAGTAGATAATAAAGGACTATTTGGAGGCGGTACAGGAGTTGCATCAGCAGACGTTGTTAAGCAAGGTGGTTCAGGTTTAGGCGGAAATAACGTAAATCAGTTAAATACAACTATGCAAGCGGTATTAACTGAACTAGTAGCTATTAATACTAATACTGGTACTAAGATGCCTAAGGCAATACGTGAATCAAGTAGTACACATGGATAAACAAGGATAAGAGATGAGTTGGAAGAAACACTTTACACCAGTAAAAACTGGTAACAACGTAGAAGGAAGTTACAGTCCTTTCAGCGGCCGAGGCGGCGGCATGAATGCAGGACCTGCAAAAACTAACTACAGTTCTTACTTGCCTGATGTATATGTAGGTTCGCCAAACAGAGTTGAACGTTACGGTCAATACAACACAATGGATAACGATAGTGAAGTAAATGCTGCACTAGATATTCTTGCTGAATTTTGTACACAACAAAACACACAAAACAAAACACCGTTTTTACTAGATCTTAAATCAAAAGCAACAAATAGCGAAATTACTATTATTGGTCAGTACTTACAGCAATGGAGTAAACTACAAAACTTTGAAACTAGAATGTTCCGTATTTTACGTAATACATTTAAGTACGGTGATGCGTTCTTTGTTAGAGATCCAGAAACTAAGAAGTTGTTTCATGTTGATCCTGGTAAATTAACAAAAATTATTGTTAATGAAAGCGAAGGTAAAACTCCCGAACAGTATGTAATTAAAGATTTTAATTTAAACTTTGGAGAAATGGTTGCAACTACACCATTTCAAACTAACGGTCATTCAACAGGCGGCGGAGACGGATATTTAACAGGCGGCGCTAGAGGAATGGTTGGTAATGTTAATACACAAAACGCTGCTGGCGGACGTTTTCAAAATGCAGATAATGAAATAGCTGTTGATGCACAACATATGATACATTTAAGCCTATCAGAAGGCTTAGATATGAATTACCCCTTTGGTAATAGCTTACTTGAGACTGTATTTAAAGTTTACAAACAAAAAGAATTACTCGAAGATGCAATTATTATCTATCGTGTACAACGAGCTCCAGAACGAAGAGTATTTTATGTTGACGTAGGTAATATGCCAAGTCACTTAGCAATGCAATTTGTTGAAAGAGTAAAAACAGAAATACATCAAAGACGTATTCCATCACAAACAGGTGGCGGCGCTAATGTTATTGATAGTGCATACAATCCATTATCAATAAATGAAGATTATTTCTTCCCCCAAACAGCAGAAGGGCGTGGCTCAAAAGTTGAAACACTACCCGGCGGCACTAACTTAGGCGAAATTGATGACCTTAGATATTTTACTAATAAGCTCGTACGTGGTTTACGAATCCCTAGTAGCTACTTACCTACCGGGGCTGACGATGCAAGTAGCCAGTATAATGACGGAAGAGTCGGAACAGCATATATTCAAGAACTAAGATTTAATACATATTGCGAAAGATTGCAAAATTTATTAATTGAACAGTTTAATCAAGAATTTAAACGATACATTCTTGAAAAAGGTGTAAACATTGACACAGCAATGTTTGATTTAAGATTCCAACCACCACAGAACTTTGCTAGTTATAGACAAAGTGAAATTGACAACGCTCGTGTACCAACATATACACAAATGAGTCAAATACCATACATATCGAATCGTTTTGCAATGAAACGTTTCTTAGGCATGACAGATGAAGAACTTGCTGAGAACGAAAGATTGTGGAGAGAAGAGAATGACGAAACACTAACACCTCCCCCAGGTGATGTAAGTGGAGAATTGAGAGGAGCCGGGATAAGTTCAGCAGGAATTGATGCAGATTTAGGTGGGATTGAAGATGAAGCCACAGATGATATGCAACCTGACATTGGCGCAGACGCTACAGCACCTGAAACACAAACAGATGCTATGGATGCAGGCACAACTACTGACCAAACGGTATAAATAACATTATGATACTACGTGAACTATTTTATTTTGATAAACAAACATTAGAACCGGTAGAGGATAACTCCTATGACCCAGATCTTGACGACACACCAGTAAAGAAAAGTGATACACGTAAAACACGACTCACACTAGCTCAAATTAATCGCGTCCGCAAAGCAGCTGACATACATACTAAAGAAACAGCCAAAGAGCTTGACTTTATTAAACAAATGTATGGAATACCAGCCGCTGAAGCCGGTATGTGATGAATGACGAAACTAGATAAGAGTCTATATACAAAAGCTCAATGGCGTAAACTTAAAGAAGCCAAACGCCAAGAGAAACTTCAACAACACTCCCCTGTAACACCTTCAGTTAGTGATCTATTGTTAGATTACGATACTAATACAGCATTTGTATTAGGCAACGGTATAAGTAGAGCACCAATTGATCCAGAAGAACTAAAAAAGCTAGGTAAAGTTTACGGATGTAATGCATTGTATCGTACATTCCAACCAGATCATTTAGTTGCTGTTGATGTTAAGATGGTTTTAGAAATTAATAAATCAAAGTATCAGCATAAGGCTCCTGTATGGACCAACCCAAATAAATCTTATGAGAAAATGACTGGTCTAAATTTTTTCTCGCCTAGTAAAGGTTGGAGTAGCGGTCCTACAGCATTATGGTTAGCAAGTCAAAACGGATTTAAGAACATATATATCCTAGGCTTTGATTTTCAGGGCATAGACAACGCAAAATTTAACAATTTGTACGCAGATACAATGAATTATAAAAAATCCACCGAAGGTCCTACGTTCTTTGGTAATTGGATGCGTCAAACTAGATCAGTATTCAAAGACCATACTGATATTAACTATCATAGAATAGTAAATGATAAAAGTTATCTTCCTAAAGACTTAACTGGACATCCTAACTTCCAAAATTTACACATAGACAAGTTCAAACAGCAGTTTAATCTTTAATATGGCAAATACAGCATTTGTTATTGGCAACGGAGTGAGTAGAAAGGGTATTGATCTTAATCTACTTAATAAACACGGCACAGTGTATGCATGTAACGCTATATATAGAGATTATGATCCTGATTACTTAGTTGCTGTTGATCCTAAGATGATTTTTGAGATAAACGAGTCGGGTTATCAAAATAAGCTAAATAATGTATGGACGAACAGTAATAAACGGTTCGAAGAACTAACAGGCTTTAACTATTTTGAAAAGTCGTTGGGATGGAGTAGTGGTCCTACAGCATTGCATTTAGCAAGCGAACATGATCATGATGTCATTTATATATTAGGGTTCGACTACATGGGTGTAGACTCAGGCAAACGCTATAATAATGTGTATGCTAATACTAAGAACTATATGAAAGAAGATAACTCGGCAATTTATTACCATAACTGGCTGAGGCAGACAGAAGATATTTTTAGAAAATACCCGCGAATAAGGTACTGTAGAATAATAAGACCAGATAATTTACAAACAACGAAACTAAATAGTTTTGTCAATTATACTACAATGCTTGTTGACGATTTCCACTTAAAATTGGAAATCTAACCTCACTTATTCCAAAAGAGCTCGTTTGAGCCTCTTTTAGCACCATTTTTTAACTATATAGTAAATACTAGTGACAGCCTTACCATAGGTAAACAATTTATAGGAGAATAAAAATGGCAGATCAAAATAAGTTTGAAAGTATGCTAGAAAAGCTCGTCAACGAAGACAGAGCTGGAGCAGAAGAATTATTTCACGAGATTGTAGTAGAGAAATCAAGAAACATCTACGAAGCATTATTAGAAGACGACTTGTCAGAAGTTGAAGAAACATCTGATGAAGTTGAAGAATCAGCAGACGACGAAGAAGATGCAGTTGATGAAGCTACTGACGAAGAAGTAGACGAAGACGAATCAGAAGACGTTAAAGAAGACTTTGACTTAGATGAGTTTGAAGTTGAAGCTGACCCAATGTCAATGGAAGCAGATCCTGCAGACGACATGATGGGCGATATCGAAGCTGGCATGGATGACAGCGAAGATGGCGACGAAGAAGAGCTTGAAGACCGTGTTGTTGATTTAGAAGATGCATTAGACGATCTTAAATCAGAATTTGAAAAAATGATTGCTGGCGACGAAGACGAAGCTGGTGATGAAGAAGAATCCGACGACGAAGAAGATGTCGACGGTGACGAAGATGATTCAGAAGAAGAATCATTTAACTTTGAAGCTACTGAAGAAGAAGATGAAGCTACTGACGAAGCTGCAGACGAAGATAAATCCGAAGCAGAACAAATGCGTGAGTATGTTGAAAAAGTAGCACCTAAAATGGGCGACAACGGTGCAAACACCAAGTCAGCTATTGCAGGCGCTAACGACATGGGCGGAGAAGCTGGAAACATTGCACAAGGCGGTGAAGAAAGTGGACGCACAGCAGATTCAGCAAAAGAAGAAAACGCAGGGAACGTTAACGTACCAGGCGCAAAAGCTTCTAAATCTTTAAAAGGTGCTCCAAAAGGCCACGGCGCAGAGAAGAAAAGCGCAGGCGAAACTGCAGACAACAAAACATCCGTTGTCGGCAAGTAAGTAAAGGACTACTAGATGAATCACTTACGAGAGACATTGACATTTGACCAAGCTAATATGGTCATTGAGTCTGCTAACGAGGGAAAAGACTTATACCTTAAGGGTATTTGTATACAAGGTGGAGTGCGTAATGCTAACCAGCGTGTATATCCTGTAAAAGAAATTGGCAGGGCTGTCAAAACTCTCAATGATCAAATACAAGGAGGATACAGTGTTCTCGGAGAAGTTGATCATCCAGAAGGACTTAATATTAACCTAGACCGTGTATCACATATGATTGAATCAACATGGATGGATGGCGCTAATGGTTATGGAAAGATGAAAATTTTACCAACCCCAATGGGACAACTAGTTCGCACTATGTTAGAAGCAGGTGTTAAACTAGGTGTTTCATCTAGGGGCTCTGGTAACGTATCAGAAGACGGGTCCGGAGAAGTATCGGACTTTGAAATTATTACAGTGGACGTTGTGGCTCAGCCCAGCGCCCCAGGTGCATATCCTACACCAATCTACGAGCATTTAATGAATGCACGTGGAGGCATGGCAGCATATGAACTAGCACAGGCAACTAGACAAGACCCTAAGGCACAGAAATACTTAAAAGAATCGCTGATTAATATAATCAGTCGACTCCAATAAAAGGAGATTATTATGTTGGATGCATTAAAAACACTTTTTGAAAACGATGTAGTTTCAGAAGATGTGCGTCAGCAAATTCAAGAAGCATGGGACCAGAGGGTGATAGAAAATCGCCAGTTGGTAACAGCTGAACTTCGTGAAGAGTTTGCACAGAAATATGAACACGATAAGTCAACTATGGTTGAAGCTATCGATTCATTAGTAAGTGAAAAACTAGCAGAAGAGATTTCAGAGTTTACAGAAGACCGTAAACAACTAGCAGAAGCAAAAGCAAAATATGCAGTAGCTATGCGTGAAAACGCAGGACTATTGAGGGAATTTGTTGTTGATCAGCTAGGCAAGGAAGTTTCCGAGTTACATGAAGACCAAAAAGCTATGGCTGAAAACTTTAGCAAATTGGAAGAATTTGTCGTCGAACAACTTGCAAAAGAAATTGCTGAGTTTGCAGAAGATAAACAAGATTTAGCCGAAACGAAAGTACGTTTAGTACGTGAAGCTAAGTCACACTTCGTTAAAGTCAAACGTGACTTCATCGAAAGAAGTGCTACTAAAGTATCTGAAATTGTTGAATCAACACTTAACGGTGAAATTGGTCAACTAAAAGAAGATATTGAAGAGGCACGAAGAAACGACTTCGGTCGTAAGCTATTTGAAGCGTTCGCTAGCGAATACTCAAACAGTTACCTAAACGAAAAGTCGGAAACAGCCAAACTAATGAAAGTTTTAGATGCTAAAGATCTACAACTATCAGAAGCAAAAGCGTTTGCGACAAAGGCAAAAGATATCGCTGAGTCAGTTAACAAAGAGAAAAATATGTTAATCGAATCAGCAAAAAGAGCAACCGTCCTAAATGAACTGACAAGTCCTTTATCGAAAGACCAAAAAGACATAATGTCAGATTTACTGGAATCCGTTCAAACTGCAAAGCTACGCAATGCGTTTGATAAGTACTTACCTACTGTTATCGATGGTAATACTCCAGCTAGAAAAAAGGCGCTTACTGAAGGCAAAGAAATGACAGGCAATAGAGAAGAAATGACAACAAACAGTAGACAAGCAGAGGACAATAATGTCGTTGACATTCGTCGTCTAGCTGGATTAAATTAAGGAGATAATTATGTCAGAACTACTAGAAAGTCGCTGGCAGGAAACCAAAGGCGCACTTCTTGAAGGCTTAAACGGCAACAAGAAAAGCGTGATGGCTGCTACACTTGAGAATACTCGTAAGTATTTGTCTGAGAGTGCAACAGCTGGTGCAAGTTCCGCCGGTAACGTCGCAACCTTAAATCGTGTGATCCTTCCAGTGATCAGACGTGTAATGCCAACCGTTATTGCTAACGAGTTAGTTGGTGTACAACCTATGACTGGGCCAGTTGGTCAAATCCACACATTGAGAGTACGTTATGCAGATGCAGTAAACTCAACTAATGGTACAGATACAACAGCTGGTGACGAGGCGTTAAGCCCATTCAAGATTGCAGAAGCCTACTCAGGTGCTTTAGATGATAAAGCAGCTAGTACTTCAGCATTAGAAGGCTCAGCTGGAAACAGACTAAGCATTCAAATCTTGAAGCAAACTGTAGAAGCTAAATCCAGAAAGCTATCAGCTCGATGGACTTTTGAAGCTGCTCAGGATGCACAATCACAGCACGGTATTGATGTTGAAGCAGAGATTATGGCTGCATTAGCACAAGAAATTACTGCTGAGATCGACCAAGAAGTAATTGCTAGTCTTTACAGCCTAGCAGGTGCAGCTGAGTCAGATGTTCAATATGATCAATCAGGTGTTAGCGGAACAGCTACATTTGTTGGTGACGAACATGCGGCATTAGCTGTTATGATTAACCGAGCAAGCAACAAAATTGCTCAGCGTACACGTCGTGGCGCTGGTAACTTTGCTGTTGTTTCACCACATACCTTAACAGTATTACAAAGTGCTACTACTTCAGCGTTCGCAAGAACAACTGAAGGTTCTTTTGAAGCACCTACTAATACTAAGCTAGTTGGTACATTAAACAATGCAATGAAAGTATATGTTAACACATACGCTTCAGACGCAACTGATGTATTAGTTGGTTATAAAGGTTCAAGTGAATCAGATGCTGCTGCATTCTACTGCCCATATATTCCATTAATGAGCAGTGGTGTTGTACTTGACCCAGACACATTCGAACCTGTTGTGAGCTTCATGACACGTTATGGATATGTTGAGTTAAACAACACAGCTTCATCGCTTGGTAACGCAGCTGATTACTTGGCACGTGTAAGCGTAGCTAACGTAAGCTTCAGCTAAGTTTAGACTTAGTAAAAGCGTAAAAGCACTAAAGGGCTCCTTAGGGGGCCCTTTTTTTATGACTAAAAAATTACTATCCGGCTTTTCTCTTATTTGATAAATACTATTGTCGTAAATCGTGCTGCACAAGGCAGACTTATGCAGAATTGACCCACTGCGTATTACATAGAACGTAAACTATTAAGGAGAAAAAAATGGGACGTCCAGTAAATAAAAAGAACTTCGGTACACCAGGTGATGGTACAAACTTTACAGTAAATTGTCAAGTTGCAGGTAACTCAGAATCAGAAGAAGGTTACATACTTTCACAAAGATCTGTAAATAAATTCAAAGTTGACGATGCGAAAGCAGGCGGCGGCAACGTAGGTATATGTACACTAGTTGATGTAGCATCTGGAGCACTAGGTGCTAACCAAATGTCAATTCAAGGAACATTATCCGGCGGTGGCGGTGGACAAGTAAGAATTGCAAAACTTTACAATAGAACTTGTAGAGATTTCAACAACGTCCGTTACACTTGGGCTATACAGAACGATTCTACAGAAACTATTATGGTACTGACAGCAATCTAATTTAATTAGGGGAGTGTAATATCTCCCCTAGTTTTATAGAACAGGAAAACATTAAATGGCAAGATATTCTAAAATAGACGGTAATTATGTACTAGCTGTTACAGACGGCGGAGAGATAAAACTCGACGTAGGCCCAAACTCCGGTGGCGGCATTGTTAGAATTACAGGCGACTTAGTTGTCGAGGGTGATACTACAACTGTATCAACAGCTGAATTACAAATTGAAGATAGGATTATTACTCTTAATAAAACAGCATCTGCAATAAGTGCTGTTCCAGGTAGAGTAGCAGGACTAGAAGTCTACAGAGGATCATCAGACGAAGTATATTTTGTATTTGATGAAGATGTTGAAAATGGACCAGGTAACTCATTAGGTTACGGTGCATGGGCAGCTAGAAAAATTGTTCCGTCAACATCAGGCTCAACGCTATTAGGAATACAAACACATAGTATTGACACTAAGGGAGCAAGTTTATTTCTTATTAATCAAGGCAGTGGCGGCATTGTTACTGTTGAAGGTTGTGTTGACTATCAAGAAAGTATTTTTCCTTATGTAACACCAGGTAGCACTAACGTTAACGTTGATGCCGCAATTACAAAACCAGATGGACTTGTAAATGCACAAGGTGTAGCAGATTACACAGCATCATTCTTCCAAGGTAAATTCCAGGATAAAATTTCAGAAGGCACAACTACAAAAACATCTGTAGAAGTGTTTGACTTAGAAGTTGCTGGCGCACTTGATGTAAGCGATGTAGGTTATCGTGCTGCAAGCGCAATTGAATTTGAAATAGACGGTGGTATAGTAAGTAAATTCTTTGCTACTAAAGTTCAACTACAACACATTGAAATAGACGATACAACAATTTCAACTACATCAGCAGCTGACTTGGTAATAAAAGCACCAGGTCCTAACAGTGTAAGAATAGATGATGTATTGCATTTAACACCAGGCCCGTTTGATAACGATGCTAACTTAGGTGTTGATGCTGATACAACAAAACCAGATTTCCCCACAACTGGGGTAAAAATGTATGCAGATACCGAATCAGCAGGTGGTACTGGCTTACATTTTGTAAATAGTAATAACAAAGCAGACGAAGTAATTAGTCGTAACAGAGCTATATTATATTCGATGATATTTTAGAGGATAAAAAATGGCAATACATAATGTAGAAATTGGTAGCGATCATGACGGGAACGGCCGTACTAGTCTACTGCCAAACAGTGCCCCGGGTATAACAGCTGGCGCATTTGCAATAGGAACTGTATATACAATTATATCAGCAGGCACAACAAACTTTACACTAATTGGTGCAGGTGCTTCTGTCACATCAGGTTCATTTATAATTGGAACAGTATATACAATTATATCAGCAGGCACAACAAACTTTACACTTATTGGTG
>TARA_B110000879_G_scaffold112397_1_pt1 | contig 10221 bp, 10 predicted proteins | sample TARA_B110000879 | Tara Oceans TARA_B110000879 (sample SAMEA4398094) | marine metagenome | biome: Polar Biome; feature: [SRF] surface water layer (ENVO:00010504); material: water (ENVO:00002006), including particulate matter (ENVO:01000060) such as... | depth 5 m
CATATTACTTTCAGATACTCATCATACTTTAGATGAACGCATTTTCCCATACCTTGAGACATGTGATGAAATATGGCATGCAGGAGACATAGGGAAATTAGAAGTAACAGATCAACTTAAAACATTTGCCCCACTAAGGGCAGTTTGGGGTAACATTGATGACCATTCTGCAAGAAAAGAATTCCGTGAAACTACTTATTTTAAATGTGAACAAGTAAAAGTAATGATGACACATATTGGTGGTTATCCTGGAAGGTATTCAAAAGGAATTAAAGATATACTTATCAGGAAACAACCCGATTTATTTATTTCTGGGCATTCTCATATACTTAAAGTAATGCACGATAAAAAACTAAATATATTACATATGAATCCTGGAGCAATTGGAAATTACGGATGGCATAAGGTAAAAACAATACTTGCTTTTGATGTAGAAGGAAAAGACATAAAAAACTTAAGAGTAATAGAATTTATTAGAGGAGAAAACTAACGAATCCTATCAGAAGACCTTACTAATTTCTCATCTTTCTTAATGAAATATGCGGAGAGAAATAAAATTAAATAAGGAAACAGAAGTAAAACTCCTCCATAATACACTTCATTTAATTCATCTCTAGTAAAAATAGTTAGAAAAAAAGAAATTGTTATAGCTAACCTAGCAAAAGAAACTACCTTAATTTGATTTAATCTATTCTTAAATTGAAAAATAGAATAGAATGAAAGTAAAACGGATAGTAATAAAAACAAAGCCGGATATTGTAAATCCTTTATTACAATGTACTCACCTTCCGGATTTACAAGTATTGGAGCATAAAATAAAATAACTAAACTTACTATAGCAGCAAAAAACAAAAACAGGGATTGTACTCTTTGTATCATAATATATAATTTTATGCAAATATAGATTTTTTCCTCAAAATGAGAGAATTAGAAAAATATTTGTATTATTGCATAGTAATTCGATACAGAAACACAAACTCACACTTACTTATTATTCTATAAAATTGACAAACCGTCAACAAAATTTACAAAATTTTAAAATATACATATGCACAAATTAGACGATCTTCAGAAGAAGAAAGTTTCAGATTTAAAAGAAATCGCAACAACACTTAATCTGAAAAAATTCGAAAAGTTAACCAAAACAGATTTAATATATAAAATATTAGATGAACAAGCTACTACTTCTGCAAAGGAGAATACTGTAGAAATGAATGAAGAAAAACCTGCTCCGAAAAAACCAAGAGCAAGAACATATAAAAAAGAAACTCCTAAAAAAGAAGAACCAAAAAAGGAGGAAACAAAAAAAGTAGAAAGCATTAAAAATGTGAATCCTCCAATAATAAAGAAAGAGGTGAAAAAGGAAACTGAAAATAAGCCAGAACAAAATAAAATTCAGACTCCTAATAACATTAAAGGAAATCAAAAACAGATTCAAAATAACCAAAAAGCGAATCAAAACAACCCGAATCAAAAGGCAAACCAAAATAATCCTAATCAAAAAGTAAATCAGAATAATCCTAATCAGAAAAAGAAAAACCCTAATCAGGATCCTAATTTTAATTCTCAAAATAAAAAAGGACTAGATTACGATTATGACTTTGATGGAATCATTCCTATTGAGGGAGTAATAGAAATTCTTCCTGATGGATACGGATTTATCCGTTCTTCCGATTACCATTACCTAACTTCTCCTGACGATATTTATGTATCTCAATCTCAAATTAAATTATTAGGATTAAAAACAGGAGACTCTGTAGAAGGAAATGTGCGTCCTCCAAAATCTGGAGAAAAATATTTCCCACTTATAAAAGTAGAAAAAATTAATGGTCGTCATCCAAATATTGTTAGGGATAGAGTTCCTTTCGAACATTTAACTCCATTATTTCCGTACCAAAAATTTAATCTGGTAGGAAACGGACACAACAAAATAGCTACAAGAATGTTAGATTTGTTTACTCCTATAGGCAAAGGACAAAGGGGACTGATTGTAGCACAACCAAAAACAGGTAAAACAGTTCTTTTAAAAAATATTGCAAATGCAATTGCAGATAATCATCCTGAAGTTTACATGATTATTTTACTAATTGATGAAAGACCAGAGGAAGTTACCGACATGGAGCGTTCTGTAAATGCAGAAGTTATTGCTTCTACTTTTGACGAACCTGCTTCTCGTCATGTAAAAGTGGCCGATTTAGTATTAGAAAAAGCAAAAAGAATGGTAGAATGCGGACATGATGTAGTGATTCTTTTAGATTCTATTACTCGTTTGGCAAGAGCTTATAATACGGTTCAACCTGCATCAGGAAAGGTTCTTTCAGGAGGAGTAGATGCAAATGCACTACATAAACCAAAAAGATTTTTTGGAGCAGCTAGAAAAATTGAAGATGGTGGTTCACTAACTATTTTAGCAACTGCACTTACCGAAACAGGAAGTAAAATGGATGAGGTAATATTTGAAGAATTTAAAGGAACAGGAAACATGGAGCTTCAATTAGATAGAAAAATATCGAATAGAAGAATTTATCCTGCTATCGATTTAATTTCTTCCTCCACTAGAAGAGAAGACTTACTTATTGCAGATGGAATGGAAAAAAGAATTTGGGCTTTAAGAAATTACCTTGCAGATATGAATCCTGTAGAAGCTATGGAATTCATGAAAGATAGAATAAATAAAACAAAGGACAATGATGAGTTCCTTATGACTATGAATGGATAATTGTTAATGTGTAAATTGAACAAGTACTAAATGTAACAATAAATCCCTACCAATTTGGTTGGGATTTTTTTGTATTATTGTAAATATGAAAAAATCAATTCTTATATTAAGCTTACTATCAATTTTTACTTGTTGTAAACTTCCTTTATCTGATGAACAAATTGAATATATTAATATTGCTGAAGTAGGAGATACTCTTATTTTTTGTTGTGACTCTCTTAACTGTGATACCCTTATTATTTCTGAAAAAGAATTTTATGATACAGACCAAATCTTAGGAGGTAACTGGTTTTACATAAATCAAAATGCCTCATTAAATTTCTACCATCCTAACAACAAAGACTATGAATCATCTTTAATTATTATTTACGGAAAAGGGGAACCTTCAGAATCTTCCGAAATTGTGATAATGCTTAATAGCCATTGGTTTCTTTCAGAATCATATACTGACTTAGGAATAGCTTATGATAAAACTTTCGTAATAAATGGAGAAGAATATAGTGAAAATTATCTCAGGGTTGATTGGGACCCTGAACGAATTAATCCAGATAGCACTGACTTACTCAATTTAATCTGGAATAGAAAAATTGGTCCAATTGAATACACTGACATTCATAATCGAACTTGGAAAAGAATTAAATAAATACTCTATAAATCACACTTCTATTTTTAAAGATAATTATTTTTTGTATTATTGAAAGATGAAAACTAAATTATGTATCTGTATTATTCTTTTCAATTATACACTTACAATTCAAGCTCAGAACACATTTGAAAAAACTTATGGAAGCAGTGCTTATGAAAAAGCGAAATCTGTAAGACAAACTTCTGATGGAGGATATATTATTGGAGGAACCAATCTGGTAAGAGTAGATAGTATGGGTGTGGAACAATGGACTAAATCATATCCCTCTACATTTACGAATACTACCAATCAGGGATACATACTTATAAATAGCAACTCACAAACTATTACATTTACTAAAATAAACCTTAATGGAGATATTATATGGCAAACAAATTACAGTCAAGGCATATGGGCTAATCATGGAAAATACATTGAGCAAGCAGAGGATGGTGGATATATAGTAGCAGGAAACTATCAAGATGTTACAGGCTCAGGAATGCTGTTACTAAAATTAGATTCACTAGGAAACAAGTTGTGGAAAAGAACTTTTAGCGAACCAACCTCAGCAGCATTTTGCCATGGGTTTTCAACTCAACAAACAAATGATAATGGATATATTATTGCAGGATATACTTATATTAATTATTATGATTCAACAAGACACAAAGATGTATTTATTGTAAAAACAGATAGTTTAGGAAGTGAACAATGGAGAAGGTATTTTGGTGGAACAATGGACGATTTAGGATCTTTTGTAAGGCAAGATAATCAGGGAAATTACTTTATTGCTGCCACTACTAGTAGTTATAGTAACGGAACAGAATCAGATATGTATCTTATAAAATTGGATTCTCTTGGAGACTCTCTTTGGACACAAACATATGGAGGGAATTTGAAAGAAACAGCAACCGGACTTTGGCCAACAAATGATGGAGGATGCATTTTAGTAGGGCAATCAAATTCTTTCAGCAATGGAGATTTTAATGGATATATTGTAAAAACAGATGAGAATGGAGATACACTTTGGACAAAAAATTATGGAGGAGCAGGAGTAGAAGTTATCAATTCTGTTCAACAAACAGCCGATAACGGATATGTAATGGCGGGTTATACCAATAGTATTGGTGCGGGAGATTTTGACATGTTTCTATTAAAAACCGACTCACTAGGAAATTACACTCTTAATACTGGAATAAATAAAAATTCAATTTCAATACTAGATTTCTACCCTAATCCAACTAAGGGAATCTTTTATATCCAATCTCAATTAAAAATCTCAAAAGTAGAAATTATTAATCTATTAGGAGAAACTATTTATTTTTTAAAATTGAATAATAACAAAGCAAAAATAGATTTAAAAAAAGAAGCCAAAGGAATTTATTTCTATCAAATTTATATTGGGGAAAATAAAATAGTGCAATCAGGAAAGATAGTGTTGGAATAAAAATAGTAAAAAAAATAAATATCTTATACTAACTGGAAAACACCCCATAAATCACACTTCCACTTCCACTCATAGAGGCATAGATAGCTCCATCAGTATATAATTCTTCTTTTATTTTTTCTAATGAAGGATATTTTAAAAAACCAGAAGTTTCAAAATCATTCTTTAGTTTTCCTTTCCATTCGATTATTGGAAATTCTATTATTTTCTCTACAGATAGCACAGGAGTTTTTGGAACTAAGTCAATGTATGCTTCTTTAGTAGAAACATGAATTCCTGGGTTTATTAATCTAATATTATATTCCGACAAATCCAAATCAATATTTATCATCTTCTCTCCTATTCCTTCTACTAACTTTGAAGTATTATCGATAAAAAATGGACAATCCGCACCCAATTGTAAAGCATATTTTTCCAATTCTTTATTGGTAAGTTTCAATTCAAAAATTTCGTTTAAAGCCTTTAATGTAAAAGAAGCATCTGCTGAACCACCACCCAAACCCGCTCCAATTGCTATTTGTTTATGTAAATGAATCTTTACATTTCCAATTTCAAAATCAATATGAAATAATTTCCATGCTTTTTCACAAATATTCTCTCCATTAGGAATCTCAATTCCACTTTTTGTAAACTCAAAATTATCTGATTTTACAATTTCTAAAATATCTACACAATCCTTTACAGGGTAAAATACAGAGGATATATCATGATATCCATCTTCTCTCTTTCTTAGGATATTCAACCCCAAATTTATTTTAGCGTTCGGATATACAATCATTCATTAATTAGTTTTCAACAACAAATATAAACACATCCTTTTTTATAGGCTTAAGGAAATCATTTTATTTAACTTTGTTATCGCAAATAATTAAAAAAACTATGAATTATTTAGATTTTGAAAAACCAATAGAAGACCTAATAGAAAAATTAGATCAAGCAATTCAATTAGGAAAAGAAGGTGATGTAGATGTTAGCACTACAGTAGAAGGATTAGAAAAGAAAATTAAAAAAAAAAGGAAAGAAATATACGAAAATCTTTCTCCTTGGCAAAAAGTGCAAATGTCTCGTCATCCACAACGACCTTACACACTGGACTATATAAACGAACTTACCAAAGGTGATTTTGTAGAATTACATGGGGATAGAAATGTAAAAGACGACAAAGCCATGGTTGGAGGTTGGGGTACAATTGATGGAGAAACAGTTATGTTTATCGGTCAGCAAAAGGGGAGAAATACAAAACAAAGACAATACAGAAATTTCGGAATGGCAAATCCAGAGGGATACAGAAAGGCACTCCGTTTAATGAAAATGGCGGAAAAGTTTGGGAAACCAGTAGTTTCTTTAATTGATACCCCAGGTGCATTTCCAGGATTAGAAGCAGAAGAAAGAGGACAAGGAGAAGCGATAGCACGAAACCTTATTGAAATGACAAAACTAAAAGTACCAATCATTTGTATTATTATTGGTGAAGGTGCTTCTGGTGGTGCATTAGGTATAGGTATTGGAGATAAGGTTTTAATGATGGAAAACTCTTGGTATTCTGTAATTTCTCCTGAAAATTGTTCTACTATTTTGTGGAGAAGTTGGGAGTTTAAAGAGAAGGCTGCAACGGCTCTGAAACTAACTTCTGATGATATGATAAAAAATAAATTGATTGATGGAGTAATAAAGGAACCTCTTGGAGGAGCACATACTTTCCCTAATCAATGTTATAAAAATGTAAAAAAAGCAATTAAAGATAGTATAGCAGAATGTCAGTCACTTACTGCAGAGAAATTAGTTAAAATAAGAATGGATAAATTCTCAAACATGGGAGTTTACAACGAATAAATATGGCAAAAAAGTTTCAAGACAACAAAAAACCAGCTGACATCAATGGTAAAATGCAACCTCAAGCAATTGACTTAGAGATATCAGTTTTAGGAGCAATATTAATTGATAATGAAGCTTTATCTGATAGTATTGATATTCTGAAACAAGAATATTTTTATAAAACAGAGCACCAATATATTTATGAAGCAATAGCTAATCTATTTCAAGAATCAAACCCTATTGATATTTTAACAGTAACAGAAGAGTTAAAAAGATTAGGGAATTTAAAAAAATCAGGTGGAGTAGCTTATGTTTCCAACCTAACATCAAGAGTTTCTTCATCTGCAAATACAGAATATCACGCTCGTATTATTTCAGAAAAATTTATTCAAAGAAAACTTATAAATATCTCTAGCGGAATTATTGAAGAAAGTTTAGATGATACCATTGATGTTTTTGAAACACTAAATAAAGCAGAACAAGAACTCTTTAATGTTACAGAAGGAACACTAAGAAAGAGTTACGACACAATGAGTGATTTAATTAAAATATCACTTAAAAATATTGAAGATTTAAAAAACCAAAAAGAAGGTTTAAGTGGGGTTCCTTCAGGATTCTCAAACTTAGATAGAATTACTTCTGGATGGCAAAAATCTGATTTAATTATCTGTGCTGCTCGTCCTGGAATGGGGAAAACTGCTTTCGCACTTACCATGGCCAGAAATATTGCCGTACAACACAATATGCCTGTAGCTGTTTTTTCCTTAGAGATGTCCTCAGAACAATTAGTAAACCGTTTAATTTCTTCAGAATCTGAAATTGAAGCTGGAAAATTAAGAAAAGGGGATTTAGCCGATCATGAATGGATACAACTACATTCCAAAATAAAAGGACTCTCAAAAGCACCTATTTTTATTGATGACACACCTGCAATTTCTGTATTCGAACTAAGAGCAAAAGCCAGAAGATTAGTGAAAAAACATGGTGTAAAAATGTTAGTTATTGACTACCTCCAATTAATGACTGCAGGAGGAAAGGGAGGGAATAGAGAACAAGAAATTTCAACTATTTCTAGATCTCTAAAAGGAATTGCTAAAGAATTATCTATACCAGTAATGGCACTTTCTCAAGTAAACCGTTCCCTAGAACAGAGATCAGGAGTTGGTAGTAAACGACCAATGTTATCAGATTTGAGAGAGTCAGGAGCAATTGAACAAGATGCAGATATTGTAACATTTATTTATCGTCCTGAATATTACAAAATTCAAGAATGGGAAGATGGAGAAAATTGCCTTGGACAAGGAGAAATAATTATTGCAAAACATAGAAATGGAGGCTTAGATAATATTCGACTTAAATTTAAAGCACAATTTGCAAAATTCTCAGACCTAGATGAATTTGAACATGAAGCAGATTCTGTAACTAATGAATCTATGGTATCTATGTCTTCATCAATGAATAATGATGAGGATTTTGATGATGAAGATGATATTTAATGAGAAAAACTCTTTTATTAATATTACTTCTTTTTAATCTCGAAAGTTTTTCGTCCTACATCCTTATTCCAATGGATGACTCTCAAACTAATCATTTAAAATCATACGGAATAGCATTTTTAGCTATTGAAAATGAAATAAAAGTAGATTGGTTACTCAATTACAGAGGAGGATCGTTTCTTATTAAAAATTATCCAGAAATTGAGAAAGAATGTATCATAAGAGGAGTTTCTTATCAAATTATTGCAGATGTACAATCAACTGAAATACTCAGAAGTATATCTTCACCATCTGTTAATCAAGATGTTGTCAGATTAGAAAAAGTCCCTAAAATTGCTATTTATTCTCCTAAACACAAACAACCCTGGGATGATGCAGTAACTATGGCTCTCAGTTATGCCGAAATTCCTTATGAAGTAATCTATGATGAAGAAATACTCTCTGGAGTTTTACCACTTTATGACTGGTTACACTTACATCATGAAGATTTTACTGGGCAATATGGAAAATTCTATGCTACATATAAAAATGCAACATGGTACAAACAACAGAAACAATTATTTGAACAAACAGCTATTAAGTTAGGATTTAATAAAGTATCCAAACAAAAATTATCTGTTTCAAAAAAAATAAAAGAATTTGTAACAGGAGGAGGATTTCTTTTCGCAATGTGCTCAGCTACCGACACATACGATATATCTCTTGCTTCTGAAAATACAGACATATGTGCACACATGTTTGATGGAGATCCTATGGAGTCCGGAGCTCAATCAAAATTAGACTACACTAAAACCTTAGCCTTTAAAGATTTTACTCTAGTTAATAACCCTAATCAATACGAGTTTTCAAATATTGATGCGACATCAAATCGTAAAATAAAAGCAGAAATTGATTTTTTTACACTTTTTGACTTCTCAGCAAAATGGGACCCTATACCTACTATGTTATGTCAAAATCACACTATGGTAATTAAAGGGTTTATGGGACAAACTACATCATTTAATAATCAATTTATTAAATCTAATGTTCTTATAATGGGAGAAACAAAATCTACAAACGAATCTCGTTACATTCATGGTAAATTAGGAAATGGAACTTGGACTTTTTATGGGGGACACGACCCTGAAGATTACCAACATAAAGTAGGTGATCCAAAAACAGATCTATCATTACACCCTAATTCTCCAGGTTATAGATTAATTCTCAATAATATTTTATTTCCTGCAGCTAAAAAGAGAAAACAAAAAACATAAAATAGAAAAAAAACGGGATAGCAGGATTACAACCAACACTTATTTCACTAGATTATAGTAAGCTCTCAAACTAAAATTTGCACCATATCTTGCTATAAATATGAATTTCTAGTCGTACTTTTGTAACACAATCATTTAGAAAATTAATTAGATGGACTATACTCCAGTACAAATTGACAGAATCATAGAAATGGCTTGGGAAGACAGAACTCCATTTGAAGCTATTCTATTTCAGTTTGGATTACCAGAAAGTGGAGCTATACAGGTCATGAGGACAAATTTAAAAACGTCTAGCTTTAAGCGATGGAGAAAACGTGTAAACAGCGGCGTCAGCCAAAAACACCTTAAAAAAAGAAATCCTGAAATAAATCGTTTTAAATGTTCAAGACAGAAAACAATAACTGGTAATAAAATAAGCAAGCGTTAAATGGAATTATTTAATCAACAAATTTCTATATTTCCCACAACTTATTCAGAAATTCTTCAGCGTATTCGTCATATAGATCCAATAAGATATGGGACAACTCGAAACTATATTAATGGCGCTGTCAGCCATCTTTCTCCATATATTTCTAGAGGTGTAATTTCGACAAAATTTGTATTTTCAGAAATAATCAATAGAGGATATCATCCTGATAAGATTGAAAAATTTATTCAAGAATTAGCCTGGAGAGATTACTGGCAACAAATATGGATTGCAAAAAGAGATGATATTAATCAAGATCTAAAACATCAACAATTACATGTTTCTAACCGTTCTATTTCTACTATATTAACGCACATCCAACAGAGATTTTTCAACATATTGATAAAGAGCTGGACTGGAATTATAGAGATATTTGCATTATAGAAATAAAAAATATTTT
>TARA_B110000879_G_scaffold98388_2_pt1 | contig 10221 bp, 6 predicted proteins | sample TARA_B110000879 | Tara Oceans TARA_B110000879 (sample SAMEA4398094) | marine metagenome | biome: Polar Biome; feature: [SRF] surface water layer (ENVO:00010504); material: water (ENVO:00002006), including particulate matter (ENVO:01000060) such as... | depth 5 m
GTGTTCACTCAGCTGGGTCGATTTCTACTGAGCCAGCTGCTGAGCAAGTTGGGATGAGCTGCTCTGAAAGGATGCAATCTGAGCCGCCTGAACGGTCATCTGCTGACGCACAGCTAACAGTTCAGCTTTGAACATGGCATTTTGTTCGAGCAATAGATTCAGGGCAGTTTGTTGTGCCTGATTTTCAACATGGCCGCGCTGCAATTCCGCTAATAGCAGTGGCGTTAGCAGTTGGTAAAACACTGAAAGGGGCCTGCCTTCTTCGTCAAATTGCACCAGCTCAGGCAGTATTTTGGCGACCTCTTCCGCAATCAGACCGAACTGCATTGGGAAGCCACCTTTTTCGTCTGCCTGTTTGTAGCGGAAGGTCACTGGACGCAGATTCATAATTTTTTCGCTAGCAGCATCCAGAGATTTGATATCTTTTTTAAAGCGCTGTGACGAAGGCAGGGTGCCCAGTTGGCCACTAGAGTTGATATAGACCGCAGCACCACCAGTGGCAGTAACGCCAGAGATACCTGCAATATAGGCCCCCAGATGCTTGCCCTGTGTACCCATGCGAATAATATAGGACTCGGTACTGGCACCGGCGGAGGCCACATAGATGTTGTGGCTGCCTGAAGTCAGACCATAGCCTGACTGATAGCCGATCGCGGTATTGTAATCCCCGGTAACCAGATTCATCGAAGCCTGATGGCCGATGGCGGCATTGCCACTGCCAGTGGTTGTGTTCAGGGCGTAATAGCCGCCGGCAACATTGTCATTGCCGGAAACATTGTTATACAGCGTCGACTCACCCCAGGCGGTGTTGTGATTACCGGATAGATTACCAAACAGAGAGTCTTCACCTATGCCAGTATTGTGGGCACCAAGAGTGTTGCTGGTGAGCACCGACTCGCCAATTGCCGTGTTCTGCCAGCCGGTGATATTGGCTGCAAGCGTTTGATAGCCAAAGGCTGTATTGGAAGTGCCGCCCTTGTCATAGGTCGCAGTCGGTCCGGTATTATTGGTCAGCGCGCGATAACCTACGGCGGTATTGTAGTAACCAGTGACATTGCCATACATGGCTTCAACACCGGTCGCGGTATTGAAATACCCCGTGGTATTTGAAAACAGCGCCTGTACACCGCTAGCCGTATTGTCATGGCCAGTGGTATTTGTGTACAGAGTCTGAGTGCCTATAGCGGTATTGTCACTAGAGGTTTTACTGTTGCCCAGTGCTAAAAACCCCACCGCCGTGTTGTTGTTGCCGGTGGTGTTGTTGAGCAGCGCCTCGGGGCCCATTCCTGTATTCCGTGAACCGGTGGTGTTGTACTGCATGGCCAAGTTGCCATGAGCGGCATTCCAACTGCCCGTAGTGGTGTGCTGCATGGCCTTAAATCCGGTGGCGGTGTTCGCCTGACCAGTGGTTTTATCCAGCAGAGTCTCACAGCCGGTACCGGTGTTATAGGGCGCGCCGGAGTCGGTCGTGATGCAAGTTGCCTGAGCGGTGATAGGGAAAAATAGCACTAGGCATAGAGCCATAAAAGATTTCTGAAGAATGTTTAAGCTGCCGTAAATGAGGGGGGTTTTTGTAGAAGCCTGCATGAAAAATTCCTTTTTAATTATTTTTGTGTACCTACAACCTAATACGCGATGGAGATAGGGTTCTTCAGTTTGCTTTGGCTCTTTTTACTCTTTTCGATTATTGACAGTGCGCTTAAACGATCAGTAGCAATGTATAATCATCAATATCCTTTGCTAATTTAAAAAAACTATAAAAAAACAGGATCGAGCCATGCCAGGAATTATCAATGACTTAACCGTCGCCGGAACACTGTTTTTACGTGCTAATCTGAGAAAGCTATGGTCAAAAAATGATCCTGAACCGGATCTAGATAAATTTGCTTCAGCCATACAGAGTCTTTTAGATCGGGCTCCAGAGGGGTTAATTAAAGACTACGAGTGGCTAGACCTTCCTGGTAATCGTCCACCTTGGCTGGCCTCTGGGATCAACCTGCAAGCTGGAGATGAGGTTAGTTGTTTTATGGCTGGGCGCGTATTTGCCAGCAAGCCCTTGGATATTTGGCTGAGCCTTGCGCTACAGGTTTGGTATAAAGTTGGCGAGGGTGAAATCTTTAGGGGAACTCATAGTAGCCATTCTTTTACTGCTAAAGAAAATGGCCCACTGCAGTTTGGCAACTACTTTCCCAACGACTGGCAGAACCTTCAGGGGGATCGTCAACAGGACGACAAGGTCTATGAAACCTCCAGCGGTATGTCGCGTATTTTAATGATTCGCTGGCATAAGCCGGCAGTTGACTGCCTTCGCGAAATGGTCAGCCTTGGTGATTTTGAAGGCCATTTACAGTCTGAAATTGATCGTATCGATATCGGCGACACTACCCCTAAAGGCTGGTCCTATCTGTGGAATATCGGCCAGAGCAATATTTTTCGCAAACAGCCGTCGCAGGCTGTCACTGATTGTATCCATTGCCAAACTCAGGGTGACACCGGAATTTTGCAGAAAGATGTGGATATGGTATTGGATGAACATACCGAAATAAGCTGGAAGTGGTGCGTGGATCAACTGCCCTCAACCTTGCGTGAAGATACGGTGCCCAGCCATGACTACCTGAGTATTGCAATCGAGTTTGATAATGGCCGAGATATCACCTACTACTGGAGCGCCACATTGCCGGTGGGTACAGGTTATGACTGTCCACTGCCAAACTGGCAGGGCAAGGAATATCATGTGGTTATTCGCAGTGGCAAAGAGGGACTTGGAGAATGGAAGGATGAGCGACGAAATCTGTTTGATGACTACAAACAGTATATGGGCGAACCACCGGCGCGTATTGTCCGTGTCTGGTTGATAGCCAACAGTGCTTTCCAACGCCATAAAGGGGATTGTAAATATTCCGATATTGTTCTGCATAACAAGCAGCCGCTAAAAGTTCTTTGAGGCTGGTCTGAAGCTCCTGTAATCTGAGCTTTACGGCCTGGTATAACAGCCCCAACGGTTATCTCGAATCCATGCGAGAGATCTCAGAGCTAGGCAATGAGATCCCTCGTTGCTCTGCTCTGTCGGGATGACAGAAATACGCTGAAGCTGTTGGTCGCTGTTGGTCAAGGTGTGGCGTGTTCACCCCGCCCCTTTAAATACTATCTAGAACGCCGCCTGCACACCAATAACAATCACATCCGTTTTAGCATCTTGCTCAGACCACGACTCGTGCAGAAACGGCACTTCAGGTTGCGCATTAGTGGGATCCATATGGCCACCACTCAAAAAGTTAAGCGGAACCCAACCAGCTACATGAACCATTTCAGCAAAATATTTAACATTGCTCACTGGCATATAAGAGGCGCCCAAGACTAACTGGTCTTGCTTCTCCCAGGGTGAGCCCTTAGCCCCGGCCTTAAATTGGCTGAATTCCAGTGACAGATCAAGATTTTGCTTGAAGCCAAAATCAGCGGCATAGCTTGCGCCGACAGTCCAAGTGAAGTTCTTCACTGCGTCAAATTCTGCATAGGCAGGAAAATTGGGGTTGGCAGTGCCAGGCCATACTGCCAGGGTTTCGGCAAATTCAGACAGCAGTGTTAAGCGGTCATTTTGGTATCGCGCGTAAATAGACGCAGCATCTACATTGTCATTACAGGCGTTAAAGTGTTTAACCACATACTCCTGACAATAAGAGCTTCCATACTGATAGCTCGCACCGGCCAGCAGTGAAGCGTTATTTTCGAGAGCAAAGGTATAGTTCGCATCCAGAGCAAAATTATTCAGTAGGGACGGCACATTGGTATCTTTTACGGGGGTGTTGGCATTGCGGAACTGTGCGCCACCCTGTATCGCCATGGCACGCAGATGCAATTTATCCGTCGCGTATCCGACCAAGCCGCCATAAGCCAAGCCGGCAAATGAGTGCCAGTTTGTTGAGTTGGTAAAGGGGCTGACGGTGTCATTTAGGCCAAAGGGAATGTCCATCTTGCCCACTGACGCATACAGGTTAGACTTGTCGAGGTTGCCATACATCAGGTAAGCCCGGCGCATATTGACATTATTACGCGGCAAACCGGTGATGCTCGAGCCCGAGGCAAAGTTCTGCTCTGGGTTATAAAGCAGCTCAGCATAGCCGGTTAGATTGTCTGTTAAGCGTGCCGTCAGATTCAAATTACTTGAGTGAATAACCGCCTCAGATACAGTTTTACCAATTTGATTCGATGAGGTTGGATGGCGCATCAACCAGCCAAATTTAGTATCCGAATTTGATTTCTGATAGTTCACCAGCGCTGTTATCTGGCCGCCGAAGGTGACCTTTTGCTTGAGGTCATCGTCGCGCAGAGCCTGTAACTGAAGAAGCTGTTTTGTATTGGTGTCTCTTGAATGGTCTAGGACTTTAAAGCTATAGGTACCATTAGATCCTATAAGGTCTGAGGAAGGCGCCTTGGTTGCGTTTTCAGTTTTGCTTTCAGTTGAGTGTTCAGCTGCAAAAGAGCGCTCTGCTATCTGGGCTTCTAGCGCTGCAAGCTTTGCGCTGACAGCTTTGTACATCTCAAACAATTCTTGATTGGTGGGCGATTCTGCGGCGGCATTAGCTGCAACGGAACCCAGTAGAGTCAAAGATAGTAGCCAACCTATAGTCTTTTTGATGTTATGTATTCCTATTGTGTTTTCAGTGAGTAGCAATACTGGAAATATTTAGTCTGATTGCTTTTTAACGTAACAGTCAAAGTAGATTGGGCTGTCGCATCAGTACTTGACCCAAATCTGATTTTATATCCTTAGCCAGCCTCAGGAATTAGGCTATAGGTATTCTCTACTCGAAGATGAATTATATGCGAGGGGAAACAATAGAGGAAGTAGACTAGCTTCACTCGGGGTCTAAAATGGCTCTGTTAAAAGAGCTAGTGAATAAAACTCGATTGAATGATCAGCTATATGACACTGGGTCTTGGGGGAGATGACGGAAAAACTGACCCGGGCAGCGGATTAATCAAGCAACAGAGACCAGGCTTTTTAAGCTACAAGCCCATTGCGCAGCTTATGATTGGCCTTGCTGGCAACTTTCTCAACCGCACTCACTGACACCTGCCGTTCATTGGCTATATCCTGCACGGTTTTGCCCTCTAATCTTTGGGCGATAAAGGTTTGCTGTTGCAGCACAGTAAGGTTTTCAAAACGCTTGGCCAGCAGGCTGACAAGTTGGCATTCCACATAATCCAGTTCCGGCGTAGAGCCGCCATTGCTGGTTATTTCTTCTTCATTAAAAGCGATATGAGCCGCAGTTTTTTTTCGCGTATCGCTGAGGTATTTATCAATCAGTAGGGTTCTGGCTACGGTAAAGAGGTAACCATCCTGCTCGGTTATTGGCGAACGTCCCATGGCCAGCAGTTTATAAAGCACTTCTTGAACCAAATCCTCGGCATCCCAGTGGGATACATTGCGCCGCGAAAAAAACTTCAGCAGCGCAGGAATTTTTTGTTCAAGAGATTTATGGGACATTACAGGGCTCGCAGTAAAAAGATACAGAGCTGATTAGCAACCCTGCCAATACGTAAGACACTTAATCAGCCTAAATCCCCACCTACCTAGTAGGGAAAATCGCAGATTTCATCATCTATTGCTGACTCTGGGGATGTATTGGCTGAGGTTTTTTGATGGCTCATCGTTTTCTAGACAGGTGTTTAGCTAAGAGCTGTTGCTGAGAGACTGGGACGATGGAAAAAACCTCTAATAGGCAAACTAATAGACAAACTAATAGACAAAGCGATGAGAGATCTCACTGCCTGTGTCTAGACCTATAGCTGAGAACTCTCATATGCGTTGTGGATGGCAGCTGGGGTTGTTATCCGGCAAACGGCAATCCTCTAATCAATGCTACCGCTTAATTAACGCTACGCCATCAAAGTCAATTCCATCCCAGCCGGATTTTATAAAGGCGCGAATATTGCCATGGTTATTAGCCTCTGGCTGCGCAAGTACTTCTTCGCGGTAGAAGCTTCCAAAACAGGCCAAGGTAGCACTCTGAGATAGCCCCTCAAGCTGGGCAAATGCAAAGATCTTGCAAGAGCCCTCATTGGTGCCCGCTTTATTATAAACCTCTGGGCCATTGCGAAAACTCGCAGCTGTATATTGGTAATGCTGCTCTATAAGCTCCATCAGCTGGTTAAACTCAATGCTGTTTGGTGCGCTTGTTAGCTGTTCTAAAAATTGTTCAATGGTCATTGGTCGCTCTTGCTTAATTTGCGGCTGGATAGTCGCGGCACAGTAACACTTACTAGCGTTTTAGTAATATTTTAGTAACACTGAGTGTATAAGAGCCGGTAAATAGTAGGCTATTGCCCGGCACTGCCGTTGGCCTGGGTAAGACATAGCGGCGCTCAGATGCAATCTGCAAGGCGATAGATTATTGTAAAGCATTAGGTAGCGTAGGATTTCGATGATAGATCAAAGCTGAGCTGGGATGTTCTCTGAATTATGTAGCAACAGGGCGGCCGACGAAAAATGGTTAAAATTTAATTCCTCCGTCCGCTTTGCTGATTTAAGCTTGCTACATTGTAAACAACCGCTATTATACGCACCCTATCAAAGGGTTTAAATTGACCGGGCTTTATAATTTCAATGAAACGGTTCCACACACTATATAGCATCGTACTAGCCTTAATCATCGGGTTCGGTTCGGTGACGGCTGTTGCCCACAGCCATATCGATCATCAGGATACCAGCTGCTCAGTCTCTGTATTACAGAAATCCGCAGCAGCGTTGGAGAGTCAAACTAGCAGAATTTTTGTCACCAACGCCACAACCCCCTATACCATCCGCATTAGCAAGGCTAAAAGCAGCCGTATCAGAAGTTGCCAGCTAGCTCGAGCACCGCCACACAACCTCTAATCTAAATACTTTGTATTCCCTTATTGGGACGAATTCGTGCCGGTCATTCGGCGCGTATGTTATTTTTTAGAGGAACATGTTATGAAAAAGCTAGTTACTGTTAAGTTGCCCCTGGCAGCTTGCCTTATAAGTTTGTCCTGCAGTGCTTTCACGCAGGAAATGCAAGAAGTTATTATTACATCATCGTTGATTGATGCCTCGTCAGACGAAATCTCAAATCCACTGCGTGTTATCACTGGTGAGTCTATTGCTACCGATGCCAGCCAAAGTATTGGTGCCAGTATTGATGGTTTGGTGGGTGTATCCTCGAGTGATTATGGTGCCGCTGTTGGCCAACCCATTATTAGAGGTATGTCCGGTAGCCGGGTGAAAATCCTCAATAACGGTAGAGTGGTCAGAGATGTTTCAGGTCTGGGACCGGATCATGGCAATGATGTTGATCTAAACAATATCCAGCAAATCGAAGTTATCAGAGGGCCATCCTCTTTGCTTTATTCCGGCGGAACCATCGGCGGAATCATTAATGTTGTTGATAACACTATTGCTAGAAAAGACTTTGAAGAGTCAAGGTTTAAGCTCGGTTTGGAGACTCAGTCGGTCAATGATGGAGACTCCCATGATTTCTCGTACCAAAATAATCTCGGCGGCTTGAATATCAGTCTTGCCTACAAAGACTCGCAATTTGGTAACTTTGAGATTCCAAATGGCGCGGTGATTCATTATGAGGAAGAGCACGAAGGCGAAGAACATGACGAAGAACATGACGAAGAGCTCCACGAAGATGAAGGCCACGAGGAAGATCTAGGTTATTTGCCAAATTCTGACGTTGGATCTACCTCTCAGAGGTTAGGTCTCTCGAAAACCGGAGATTGGGGATATTTTGGGTTATCTGTGAGCGACACCGAAAGTCTGTTTGGCATTCCTTTTCATGGAGATAGTCACGACGAGCACGGCGATGAGGATGACCATGATGAACATGAAGGCGAAGAAGAGCATGAGGGCGAAGATGAGCACGAAGGTGAAAGAATCTTCTCCAAAACTGAGTCTAACGTCATCAATCTAGAGGGTTCCTACGTTGTCAATAATGGTTGGTTAACAAAAGTCGATTACCACTTCAGAGATTCCGATTACTCACTGACTGAGCAACATGCCGAAGAAGAAGGGCATGATGATGAAGAGGTTGGGGAGCATGGAGACGAGCATCAGGAAGAGGGGCCAACAACCTTCAGCAATGATGCCAGAGAATATGGTGCAATTTTTGATCTAACCAATGACTCCCTGTCACAAAAAGTTGCCATAAATTTTGTTGATGAGAATGTTTCCGTAATGGGCGATGAGGCCTTTATAAATCCAACGGAAACTAAAGAAGTAACCCTTGGTTACTATCTGAGCAAAGACTTTGACTTATTTCATCTCGACTTTGGCATTAGGCACGACCTAACGTCCAGAAAAGGTTCTGTCAGTCATGAAGAAGAGCACGAGGGTGAAGAAGATCATGATGAAGAAGGTCACGCAGACGAACATGAAGTAGAGCTAGAGTATTTTGATCGAGACATTAACAATACTAGCTATGCCCTGACTCTAAGCAGAGATATTACTGATTCAGTAGAAGTAAGTTTAGGACTGTCTTCTGTCGAAAGAGCGCCTACAGCGGTAGAGCTGTTAATGAATGGTCCTCATCTGGCAACAGGTAGATTAGAAGTGGGTAATATCAACCTGCAGTCTGAAAAATCAAATAATATCGATCTGTCCTTCAATTATAGCAACGCAGGATTTTATGCTGACCTAACCTTTTTCCAGAATAATGTGGATAACTACATCTACCTCATGGATGAGACTGAAGACGAGCATGATGATCATGGCGAGGAAGAACACCATGAAGGTTTTATTCTTGCCAATTATTTTCAGCAGGATGCCGAGTTTGATGGTTATGAAATAGAAATAGGTAAGACCTTTGACCTGGCTCGTGGCGCTCTAACTTTTTCATTGGGAAGAGATTCTGTTTCAGGACAGTTTACAAACGGGGAAAATATCCCGCGTATAACCCCAGAGAGAGATATCTATAAAGTTATCTATGTAGAAGATCAGCTTAAGTTTGTGTTGTCTCTCAAGGATGTATCAGCTCAGACTGATACGGCTGAAAATGAAACTGCCACCGACGGATTCCAATTGTTAAATCTGAATCTATCAAAAACAATTGAGACCAGCCCAGGGCACGAGTTTACCCTTTCAGTATTCGGTAAAAACTTGCTCGATGAAGTAGCTAGAAATCACAGCTCATTTGTTAAGGACGAAGTGCCAATGTCCGGCAGAAATTTGGGTATCCGGGCTAGTTACTCTTTCTAGAGACCTAGTCTTTCGCCAATGCTCAGGGGTTGTACTTTTTGATCTGATATTAGGTCAATAAAGTCATCTCTTGGGTTGATGGTGATTGTGAGGAGTAGATTTAAATCGGTGGCTACTAGTTTGCTATTAGTGGTCACCTTTTTAGTTTAATGAACCCAAGGGCTTCAGGGTTTTTTGGCTCGCTAGGGGCCGGAATCAACCAACAGTTAAATTTTATTCGGCTTTCATCCAAAATTAGGCACTTTAAGCGCAAAAAAAGGCCCAATTACTAGGTGGGTTTACCTACACTTCAATTACTTACGCAGTTCCGATCCAGTCCATTTGTCCATTTCTCAGCTTATCGTTTGGCGCTGTAGACACTGCCCTAAAACCATCGAAGTGAGTACCGGAGCAGCTACCAATACACCCTACTTGCCACTATTATCCTACACAGCAAAACCTACTCCACAGCACAGCATATAGCGCACCAGATTACTCTGAGAAGCCGATTATTGCTGTCAATCCTAAAGCGTTGATTTGTTTGGCACCAAACATGGCGTTATTGGCATCAATTCGTGAGACTCTGCCAAGGGTCAAAGCTACGATAAGGCGCGCAATCATGATTTCAGGTACGTATCGTTAATGGCTACTAAACCCAAAGGCCCCAAGGGCTACCCCTTTATTGGCAGTCTCCCAAAGCTCGCAAGTTCTAAGCGCGTAGAGTGGCTGCAGTCGATTACCAATACCTATGGGGACGTGGTTGAATTTAAGCTTTTGAAAAAGAACTTTTATCTTATAAATCACCCTGACTTGATGAAAGACATATTGACGCGTGACATTGACAACTACAGCAAAAAAACGATCAGCTTCAAGTTTATTAAGGAAGTCCTTGGAGAAAGCACATTTACCGCAATGGGTGATGACTGGCGCCGCAAAAGGCTAACAGTACAGCCATCTTTCCGAAATGCTAGCATTTCTAATTTGGCCACAATCATGACCGATTGTATTGAGGACTTTCT
>TARA_B110000879_G_scaffold210952_1_pt1 | contig 10199 bp, 8 predicted proteins | sample TARA_B110000879 | Tara Oceans TARA_B110000879 (sample SAMEA4398094) | marine metagenome | biome: Polar Biome; feature: [SRF] surface water layer (ENVO:00010504); material: water (ENVO:00002006), including particulate matter (ENVO:01000060) such as... | depth 5 m
CTTTAATAAAATCAGGTAAATTACATTTAGCTGATTTTTGTCTTTTTCTCTTACCTCTATTTTTATTTTGTTCAGATTGGTTAACTAATCGTAAATTATCCAATCTATTATCTAATTTATTAGTATTAATATGGTCAACAGTATTATTACCTTTGGTTAATCCTTTTCCATAATGATCCATTAAATGTTGGTGTAGATATCTAATTTTTCTTTTTCCTTCTTCTTTAAAGGTAGTAGCTACATAACCATTTGCTCCTATATACCACACATTTCTAGATCCTCCTATATTTAAAATTTTTTGTAAATTACTTTTTGAAAACATAATATATTTATTGATATTATTAGGAGATTTACAATCCATAATATAATATTTATTATTATTATTTTTATCTAATACATACCAAAACATATTTCTAAATTGTCCACTAAACTTTCCTTGAGTTATATAGTAAGGGTGTCCTTTTTTTAATATTTTATATTTTTCAGAATCTAAATTTTCATTATATTTTTTTTCAAATTTAAGATTTTTCAATCTTAAATTATCAGAATTACTATCAATGAAATTAACAGAATTAAAAATTTCATTTGGAAATAATATTTTTATTAATAAAGTTTTTTTATTATAATAATTAACAAACCAATTATTATTTTTTTTTTCAAAATTTTCAAAATTGTTTATTGTTTTACTATTAAAAATTCTTTCTACTGAATTATTATCAATAAGTATTTTTTGATGTAGTTTAAAACAGTTTAAATTAGGTAAGTAATTTAATGACATGATATATTATATTATAATATCATGTCTTTAAATAAATAATTCAATTTTACTATAATAGCAACTATTACTATTATATTTAATTTGAATACGCGACACCGGCCATACCACTCATGACACGAAGGACATTGTAGTTAACAGTGTAGATGTTGATAACAGAGTTAGCACCTGATGCTTGTTTTAAGTTAACATTTAAGGTAGTGTTATCGATTCTTGAGAAATTGCAAGTTCCAGAAGGTTGATGTTTTTCTGGTTCTAAAGCAAATGAGTAAACATTGACACCGTCTGCTGGTGTGTTAGAGAAATGTTGGTAAGGTTGGACGTAGTTGAAGTAATTACCATCACGTTCAGTAAAACGTTCGTGACCGTTAAGTTGTAATCTTGAACTTTTGACAGGATTAGAAGTACTGTCTACAGAAGAACCGTAGTTAAAGTGGTCGTTAACTGTAACAGTTGCGACTCCAGCAACTACAGTGGCCAAGTCAGCTATTGTTAAATTGTGAGAAACTAATTGGATATCAGAACCATCGGCAGCTGGTGCAAGGGTTGTTGGGATAGCAACAATTTCAGCACCTACTCCGTTATCCTGAACAGCATCAGTACCACCAACACCAGTACCAGTGTAAGTTGCACCAAGAGCTTCAGCTAAACTTAAAGTATCATCAGAACCATCATCAATAGTGTGGGTAGCAACCCAGATTTTTTTTGCGGCTCTGTTAAGAGCAGCTTCCCAATCACCATCATGTGCCCAATCAAGGAATTCTTTATTACGGAAATCACTATCTTGGATAGCCCAGGTTAAAAATTTAGAAGGGTGATTGAAGTTAAGTCTGTATTTGTTGTTAGTAGAAGGAACAGATTCGGAACCAGTGAATTGTAATTGTTCAATAAGGTATTCGTGTTGTGCTTGTGCAAATCTTTTTCTTTCTTCTGTATCAAGATAGATATAGTCGATAAGTAAAGTAGCATCTTTCATTTGAGGAGAAGGAGCTGCTCCACTGTAGTTGACACAACCACTTGCGTCACGGAATTTGATGGTCATACGGACATCGTGGTATTGTAAAGCAATAAGAGGTAAGGCTAAACCGTTGTTACGGTTGAACCAGAATTGTAGAGGAATGTACATTCTGGTTTCACCGTGTGCTGTGGTTAATGCTTTCATTTCAGCAGTGTTACCAATCATACGGTCGTAACCGCGATCTAAATTACTATTTCTGGAAAGTTCGTGCCAGATATTGAGCCAATCACCGTAGTGTTCATCGATTTTGGAACCACCGATTTCAACTTTGACGTGTTCAATTAAAGCATGACCTAATCTAGAGACGTATCCCCATTTATTAGTAGCAACTTCAGTATCATGTGCATCTAAGTCAACAACAACGTACATTTTGGAGATAAGATCACCATTACGGTTGATGTTGCATGTAACAGTTCTACCGAAATCGGAAGAACCAGAGAAAGTTTGAACGATAGGTTCAACTGAGAAGTTAGTATGTCTTCTGTAGACAACTTTGAAGAAGGTAATTTGAGGTTCACCTGTAAGATAAACATCTTGAGCCCCGTAGGCTACGAGTTGCATTAGACCGCCACCCATTATATATATATTGTATTAGAAAAAAATTTTTATTAACTTTTTTTTTTACAAAATTATACTTTTTATAAGAAAAAGTATAATTTTACAAAAAAAAAATCAATTTTAAATATTTTTAAACATTTTTAAACATTTTTAAATATTTTTAAACATTTTTATATATTTTTAAATATTTTTAAACATTTTTATATAATTAATTTTTTCTTACATTAATATCATCAGATTCTGTCGAGTCTGATAGAGTATTTACATTAGATGAACCGACTGATTCATTAAACAATGCTTCTATTCCAGTTCCAGTTGCAGTTTGATGTTTATAGTAAGTATATGAACTGTCTGTTTCTGAATAAATTCTTTCTGGTCTTTGAGTATTCTTAACAAATGCGTTTATTCCATTTACAGCAAAATCATCAGCTAACATATGCATATTGTAGGCAGTTACATGAAATTCAGGTAAAGTGATAAGATGCATATCAAATCCAAATGATGCTAACATTGGACTAAAGTTATTTAATCTTTGATCAACTATTATTTCTGTAATATTTTTCTTAGGATTAAAACCATTTATTTTTTGTTGATTTAAGAATGCTCTCATACTATCATCTATATTAGAACTACCTAATAATTCCATTCTATCATTAATATTTTTTAACCATCTTTTTTCGCCTCTAACATAATCTAAACAATGCATAGAAATATTTTTAATATTTTCATCGGTAAATAATTTATCTCCCTGAACTTCTTCTCCCTTATTACTAATAAAATTTCTAATAGAATCTTCAAAGACAGAACTATAAGAAGAAGTTAATAAACGATTCATAACTGTAACATCATCACACAAACTATGTGCGTATCCATAAACTTCATCCATAACATATAATATAATAATATTAGTTAAAAGTTCTGCTTCTGCAAAGAATTTGATATCCCAATCAAATGATGGTGAATGATTATATAAACCATACCCTCTCTTACCTTTTGGTAGTAGTATATTATTAACATTTGTAATAAACTCTTTAGCTATTTGTAAATCTGCAGTAGGAGTTTCCATCCAAACATGACTAGCAAGTCCATCGTCAATTAATCGAGCAGAACGTTCTATAGCTAAATCTAATCCCCATGTTCTTCCAGTTTCTTGATTAACACCTTGTTTAAGATATAAATATTTTCCATCAGGAGAATATCCTCTATCCCAGTCTATAAATTTATATTCCGGATTATTAGTATCATGTAAATTTTTTGAATTATGAATTCTCTTTGCAGAATAAGCATCTGTTCTTGCTACAAATCTAACCCATTGTTTATCAGCTTGTTCTGGACCTAATAATTCTTGAGCAGCAAGATTTGCTGAACGCATGATAACTGAATGATCTTCATATGTACTTAATTCTTTATCACCCAAATGACCACATCTTTTAGCAACACCTTGATCTTCAATATGAATTACGTTAATTCCATTCATAACAGCTTTTTTGACACTAATTCTTGTTTTTTCAGGTATACTCCAACCTTGTTCCAAATCTGCTAAAAATGCCATATCGTAATAATCTACACAATCAGGGAAATCAGAGTTATTTAATTTTTGAATATGTTGTACTTGGTCTGCTCTTTCAAGATGGTTGTTAATTTCTTCAGCACAATTAGCTACTTCTTCAGGTGATACATGTAGAGTATCTGGTAATAACATACCTAAACGATTTTTCATAGCATTAGATTGCCAGCCTCCTGCATAAGGACCAACTTTACCCTTACCACCAGCAACTACGTTGACACCTGCAATACCATTACTTGTACCTAAAAATTTATAACTATCATTTCCTTCTTCATAGAGAAATCTATTTAAAAATTCTCCTCTGTGTTTAGTAAGTTCTACTCCCCTGAGTACTCTAGAACCTGCTAATCCGCTGATAGTATTATTATCAAATTGAATACTCTTAAAACCATTTATATTTTCTAAATATTTTTGAGCTAGATCAGGTAAAAAGTGATATTTATCTTCTGTATCCATAACATATTTAGTTAAAATATCTTTGGAGAAAACAAAATTTCTAGAAGCATAATTGACCATATTAGATTCTAACATTTTTTCATATTCTTCATCAATGATTTCTAACAGTTTTTCTCTATTTAATATATAATCATTGTCAATTGTAATATTATTATTAAACCACTGTTTTATTTGAAAAACAGATATTTCAGATGTAGCTAGATCTTCCATCATATTATTAAGAGCAACTGCACCATTACCACTCATCCATGCTGAAATATATTGAAGCGAAATAGAAATATTATTTCTAAGAGTAGTTTCTGAATAACTAATATCTCCTTTCATTGTAACAAATTCATCATACTCTTTATCTGTACTAATGGTTATAACATCTGGTGAATAATTAATAATATTATCTGCTCCTAATTTATCTTCAAATAAATTTTGCATTGGTTTAATAAGATCAGGATGAGCTACCCATGCTCCATCACATCCTCTTTCTATTTCTAACATTTTATCCTTAGTGATATCATTTAAGATATTAATATTCGTATCTTTATCTAAAGTAGGTATAAAAGCAGACATTCCGCCCATTGCATGAATATTTCTCCTATGACAATTAGTAACTATTTCATTAACATAAGCTTCTAAGAAGGGTTGATCCATACTAAGAAGGTTTCTATCAGGTAATATAGTTTTATCTCCAAGACATTTTATCATACTAAAAAGATAATCCCATCTTCCACAATTTAAACCTACAATATGATCTTTAAGAGCATAAATTATTTCATTAGTTTGGAAAATTGCAGGAAATGTTTCAATAAGAACTGTCACATTAGTGGTACCATGAGGAATCTCTAATAATTCTTCACATTCGCTAATTACTCTATTAACAAATAAAGCATCTTCATATGATTCTAATTTTGGAATATAAAGATTTGGTCCCATGTTATTATTGTGTAAATATTTAGCATTATGAAACATAAACGTACCTATATCAAAAACAGTAGCTGATAATGGTTTATTATCATTATTAGTAACATTATTTTCTGTCATATGTAAACCACGAGAACGAACAAAAAAACTTGGTTTTGAGTTATTATTAATACTATATTCCTTGACTATATTTCCCTTACTATCCATTTTAGTATCAGACAATGTTCCTCTTACTGCTTGAATAATATTACAATGTGCATTAATAACATTATCCCAAGAAGGAGTCATTGAATCTTCCAAGTCTAACATATAAGCATTTGCAGATGAATTCATTGCATTAATAACCATCTTCCAATCATTACCTGGTCCAGTTAATTCAATATGTCTTTTTAGTAGGAATTCTGGTGTAGGTTTAGCAGTCCACGATGAATTTCTAATTTCAATAGTATCATTTCTATAATTATAATCCCCTTTCTGAAATACTTCCTTTCTTTTATTTAAACAATCATTATGTTCATGGCTCAATTTAGAATCGATTAAATCTAAAAAAGTTTGACATGGTGTTGTCATAACTTTATTTAAATTTTGAGTTTGTCTAATAATATGAAGATTTCTAATAAGATTTTTATTTAAATTTTTAGTAAATATTTTTCTTAACATGTTATATGAATTATAGAGATATATATATTTACTAAAAATTTAAATAAAAATCTTAAACTAATATCTTAAATAGGATGTTCAACATATAATAGCGACGAACGTATGATTATATCTCCAAAAACAATATTTGAATAGATTTCTTAAATAACAAAGTTATTTAAGAAATTTACAACTATAGATTTAATGAGTAATTTTAAGATTAAAAAAGATAAGAAGATAAGAATAAAACAAAACCAGATCAAAAATCATTCAACCTTAGATAAAAAACATCAAGAGAATTGTAAAAAATTTAAAAAAAATAGTTCTCAATTAGATAAACTTCAGATTGAATTAAAAATACTTAATGATGAGTTACTTTCATTAAACTTTTCTGTTTCATTTAATTCTACTAATATAAATAAAAAACAAAAGATAATTCTAAAAATAGATAAAATAGAAGATAAGATTATTTCATTACAATCACAAGATAGAATGGAATATTATAATAAAGCAGGTGATATTATTTATAATTATTATAATCACCGAGATAATGAAAATGATAAAAAAAAAATAGGCGTTTCTATTTTAGATCTAATGAATAAAAAAAAAAAGAAAGAAATAAAAGATAATACAATTATTAATAAATCTAGTTTATTTAATGATTTTTGTCATAGAGTTGAAGGTATTAGAATTAGAGAAGATGATGGAAAAAATAGAATAATTTATTGCAAACAATGTAAAATAGAAAAAATATTAGATTTACATAATTCTGCTTATGTATGTAATGAATGTGGAGATAGTGAAAATATAATTATGGACGAAACTATTAAAGAATATTCATGTTATAAAAGATTAAGTCATTTTAAAGAATGGTTAAATCAATTTCAAGCTAAAGAAACTACTGATATTAATGATGGTATTTATGAATTAATAGTTAAAGAAATTAAAAAATCTAGAATTAAAGATCCTAAAAAATTAAATAGAGAAAGGATGCAAAAAATTTTATTTAAATTAGGCCATAGTAATCTATATGAACATATACCTTATATTATTAATAAATTATCCGGTATACCTCCTCCTAAAATTAGTGCTGACATGGAAAAGAAATTTTGTAGTATGTTTATGATGATTCAACAACCTTGGGAATTATATAAACCAAAAAATAGGAAAAATATTATTTCATATAGTTATATAATATATAAATTTTGTGAACTATTAGAATTAGACCATTTATTACCATATTTTCCATTACTTAAATCACATAAGAAATTAATGGAGCATGATATTTTTTGGAAAAAATGTTGTAAACATTTAAGATGGGAATTTTATCCAACTCCAATTTAAAATATAATTATATAATTTTTTATATAATTATATTTAATATGAATCATTTATTATATAACTTTTCTATTATTATGATTATTTTAGGAATAATTATTTTAACAAATAGTTTGTCCATTAATAATGTTAAATGTCATTGTAAACCAAATAAAGAAACTAAACCGATTGTTAAAGATATACCGAGTAAAGTGTTTGATAATATGTTTGATGATCCCAGTGTATGGATGGGATATAGTGATTTAGATTCTAATGAATTTAAACTAAAAAAATAAACATATAAAGATTAATTAGTGATTTATTATAATGTCCAAACAAGACCTTCTTATTGAAGATACCGTATTCTTACCAGCAAATCAAAAATTTGTATGTATATCATTCCTAACACCAACTAAAGAAGATAAATCAACACTTAGTGGTATTAAAGTCAGAGGAGTATTTGATACGTATGAATCTGCTTGCGAACATGCTAAAAAAATTAGAGAATATGATGAATATCATAATGTTTTCGTTGGTGAAATGGGTAAATGGCTTGCATTTGATCCAGACCCTGAATCGGAATATGTTAAAGATTCAGAATATGCAAATGAAAAACTAAATAGCATTATGAAGAACTATAAAGAAAATCAAGAAAAATCTAAACTATTCCACGAACATCAAAAGAATGAACAAATTAAAAAGAATCTTGATGCTAATATTGAACAACGAGTTAAAAATAAATCGGAAATTGACGAAACCATTTCTAATGTAGATGAAATTGAAAAACAAAAATTATTAAAGAATATGGATGAAATTGAAAAACAAATTAAAAAGATGGAAGATAGAAAATCTGAAATAGAAGACATTAACAAAGGAATTTCAATTAAACTTAATATGGGAAAAAAACCAAATGAAGAAGAATTGACCGTATAGATTAAAATCATAATATATTCGCAAAAAGCAAATATTTTCATTATCACGTAAATTAATATATAAAGACATTTATTTATTAATTTTTAGATTTATAATATATTCACTTCATGAATCTTTTTAGGACAATAAGTTTTGTTTTATTTTTTAACTTTTTCTACAATAAACTTAATTTTATTTTTTCTTCTAGTAATAAGAGACGAAGCATCAAATGTTTTTATTTCTTTATTCCAGTTACTATCATAATTTTTTTTATGATATTTTCTATATTTTTTACTTCCTATTTTAAAACTTGGTGTTGTTTTAGCTTTGTACCAGAATACTTTTTTAGTAATATCTTTACTATGAATACGATTATCAATCACCATACAACCATAATTTTCTGTCACATCTGAAAATACTTGTTGAAACATGTCAAAACTAGGAAACATACCAGCATAATGTTCATATAATCTTTTTCTATTGCTAATAAAATCTTCTGCTAAAAGAAAAATATAATCAAAATTGCTTCTCATCTCAGGTGGAATACCTAGAGCAAACTGCATAGTAAGAATAAAAGATACATGATGATGTCTCCCGTTAAAGAATAATTCTAAAACATTCTCATCTTTAACCCAACTACCTTTACTACTCATACAATCATCCATAATTAACATAATACTATCATCTTTTTGTTTTTTCCCTTGTTTCTTCCTAGTAGAATTATCTTCATTTAATTTACCTTGTCTTCTAAATAATTTTGTTAGAATAGAGGTATTAAATGCATTATAGATATAACTATCTGGAATAAATTCTCCATAAAATTTATTTAATTTTTCTGTTTTACTAATTACAAGACAAGAAGGTGTGTTTCTTTTATGATACATAATTTCTTTAGTAAGATAACTTTTACCTGAAGCTCTTTTTGCAATCATAGCAATAGTAGAATATTTTGCCATTTTTTTAATATCAAATTTTTGTAATTTAATTTTTGTAGAACCAAAGTTAATATCTTTTGTAGCCATTAATTTAATCTAGAAAAATTAAAAATCTGCTGCTTCTGTGTAAACATGGCTATAAACAATAGACTCTTTGTTTTGAAAATATCCAAATATATCTTTATTAAAAGTTAATGTTAATATTATCATAACAAATGGCAAACATGAAAAATTGAAAAATTTTAATACTTTATTTTTTATATTTTTATTATTTTTTATATTTTTATTATTTTTTAATCTATATTTAAGAAAAATAATTATTAAACATAAAACTAATATATATATTTTCATTATTAAGTATAATTAGATTTTTTGATATAAAAAAACCTCGATCAATATATATGATACCATTAGATGATAACATTATATCTTTTGAAAAAAAACAATATAAAAAATGTAACAGAAAAATAAAAGAAAATGTATTAACTTGTCTCTTTAAAAATAATTTAAAGTATTTAATTTTTCTGGTATTAAGTATATTATTATTAAGATACTTTCCACAAGATAGAATGTTAAGAATGGAAATAACTTATTTAGTTATAATATTGACAAGTGCTTTTGTTTTATTAGATACAGTATATCCTAGTAAACGAATAACATGTTAGTTGTATTTAAAAATTAATATAATTATTAAAAAATTTATTTTTTTTCATTAAATTTTTTTTTTCTGCAGTATTTATAGAATTAATACTTTCATTTATATTAATTTTTGTAGCCTCTTTTATATTAACTTTATTTGGTTCTTTTTCAGTATTACCAAAAATTTCTTGATAATTTTCAGTATTTTCTGGTTTATATGATAAAGAAATATCTGTTTCACTGTCGTTAAGATCTTTATTTAAAATTTCTTTTATTTTAGAATCTAATGATTTTTCATTAGTTTTAACTTTATCAACTGTTTCGTTGTATTGAACTTGTTTAATAAAATTTTTATTTATATCAGAAGATGTAGATAAATTTATATCATTCCTATCTAGAATTGATTGAATAGTATCTTTTTTTTGATTAGGTTGATCTAAAGGTTGTTTTCTAACTAAAGGTTGGGTT
>TARA_B110000879_G_scaffold34636_3_pt1 | contig 10194 bp, 6 predicted proteins | sample TARA_B110000879 | Tara Oceans TARA_B110000879 (sample SAMEA4398094) | marine metagenome | biome: Polar Biome; feature: [SRF] surface water layer (ENVO:00010504); material: water (ENVO:00002006), including particulate matter (ENVO:01000060) such as... | depth 5 m
AACCTTGGAAAGTTATCAAAAAGCTTTTAAAATATAAAAAGTTACAAAAATATACTAAAAGAGTATTAGAACCACAATGAAGAGTTAATAAAATCACATAAAGGGAGATCGTAATGCGTAGTAATTTTCCGTGCAAACGTAGAGGCCTAAGCCTAGCAGTAATGATTGCTAGTACAGGGTTTGCTTTACCAGTTGTTGCTCAAGACTCAGAAATTGAAGAAGTAATTGTCACGGGATCTTTTATCCGCGGCACTCCTGGCGACGCCCCGTCCCCAGTTAATGTGATCGACCGCGCGGCTATAGACGCTCAAGGCGCGACAGGTATTTGGGACGTTATCAGAAACATGGAAGTAAATTCCGGTTCTGATACCAGTGTAGCCGGCTCCAACGATCCAGGTGGTGCAGCCACAAGCCAGTTAACGGGAACTGCTCAGGTCAACCTTCGAAATCTTGGTGCTAACTCTACCCTCACTCTAATTAACGGCAAGCGCTTCACCCCAGCTGCTGTTGTCACAAATGCCGGTCAAGAATTTGTCGACCTGAACTCTATTCCTCTAGTCATGACCGATCGCGTTGAAGTCCTGACCGACGGCGGCTCTGCCCTTTATGGCTCTGATGCTGTTGCCGGTGTGGTTAATGTGATTATGCGCACTGACTTCGAAGGCTTCGAACTCTATGGCGACATTCAAGGCGTTGAAGCTGCTGGTGACCTTTTTGACCGGACTATTAGTGCGATTTGGGGCTGGGAGAGCGATGACGGCGATACCAATTTTGTAATCTCTGGAGAGTATTTCGAACGCGACCCTGTCGGTGAGCAGTATGCCAATTTCTTTGATGCCGATGCCGGTCAATACAACGGCCAAGTCAGCGGTGTCGGCGTGCCGTTAGTCCTGCCCGGTAATGTGCTAAACCCGGCTTATATCCAAAGCGACTTAACAGCTCTAAATATTTCTCAAACGGGTAACCGCAACATCGTTTTGGGCGACCCTCTTTGTGCGGGTCTTTCGGGCCCCAACGGCCCTTTGTACACGGACAATCGTTACAGCGACCTCGGTCAAAACCAGGCTGACTGTTTCGAATCTGATTTAGACTATACCTTTATATCTCTGGGCCAGGAGCGTGCAAGTTTTGCTGCCAGCTTCGAGCATCGCTTTAGCGACAGCGTAGAATTTTATTCGTTTTTTCAGCATGCCGATTCAGACACTCAAATCCAAGATGACGGTGTCGCCACCTCCCGCTCTGTTCACCTCATGCTGCCTCCTCCCGGCGCTAGCTTAGCCGGCGGTCCTGGACCTGGCGGCCCAGGCCCAAGCCCCGTTAATGCCTTTGTTGGCAGCGTAGCTGAGTTAGGATTTTTTGCAGCCGCAGCAGGTAACGTTCGTCCTGGCCCTAATGACATTACCAATTCTCCGCTAGATATTCGCAATGGCGGCATTGGCACAGGTATGTTTGGCGGTCAAGTTCGAACCGGTGATCCACGAACCGGCAACACCCGTTCAAATCAAAGTGTCACCTCAGGAGTTCAGGCCGGACTGCGTGGTGACTTCGTTATAAGCGATCGCAGCTTTAACTGGGATGTCAGCTATTCATGGAGCGGAACCAGTTTTGAACAGAACTATTTGACCTTAAACCGTGAAAACACAGAGTTGGCATTACAAGGTTTAGGGGGTCCTAACTGCACTCCAAACGGCACACCTGACTTCGACTTTGTTGCCAATGACCCAACTGGCGCAGTTCTAGGCGGATTATCTAATAACTTCAATGACTTTCCGTTTCCAGGCTATATCTTGAACTTGCGCGAGTCTTTATCCCAAGGCCTAACAAGCAGTAACCAAGGTCAAGGTGGGTGTGAGTTCTTCAATCCTTTCCTGACTAAGCTAACGGATCCGGCTTTAGCAAACTCTCCGGAACTTCAAGACTGGATGACTGAAGACATTAAACGTGCAGATAAACGTAACAAGCTAGCGGTATTCGACGCGGTCATTTCCGGCGAGCTATTTGAACTAAGCGGCGGTACTGCTCAGTTTGCAGCCGGCGCCCAGTATAGAGAGCGTAGCGCTCAATCAAGAGCCCCTGCACTCAATTTGCCTGGCGTTCAGGCTATCACTGGCTACGATGCAGGCGGCACACCCGATGAGTTCCGTTACAGCACTAACAACCTTGAATGCTCTAACTGTATCTTTGATTTCGAGCATACCCGCGATGTGAGATCGGTGTTCTTAGAATTATCATTGCCGATCATTGAGAATCTAGAATCTCAAATCGCGCTTCGCTATGAAGACTATGGGGGTCAAATCGGCAGCAATGTATCGCCTAAGATTGCAGCCAGCTACAGACCAATTGAAGACCTTTTAATTCGTGCTTCATGGTCACAATCCTTCCGCGCGCCGAACATTGGTGTCTTATTTGAGTCTTTTGAGTCTTCATCAACAGAAATCAGAGACCCAATTAGCACTCAAGCCGTGCGTGCAGGATTACTGCCACCAACGGTTGCAAACGGTGAACGCGAGAACAGCTTTACTCTCGGTGCACCTAACCCGAACTTAGGCAATGAAGAGTCTGACACTTTTAACATTGGTATTCAGTGGACTCCGAGCGGCACTCTTAATGGTTTAAGTATTGGCGCAGATATATGGCGCTTCGAAGTTTCAGACCGCGTATTGCCGCAGGCCCCAATCGCTGCTTTACAGCCAGAGCTTGACGCGTTCTCACTTGCAGCAGCTGATCTATCGAACTACGTGGACAACGCTTCCGTACAGGCAGACGCTAGCCCGCAGTTTGCCTCATGTGATCCTACTGCTATCGCTGCCCAGTTCGGTATCGATTCACCTGAGCGTTTAGAGTGTGTGGTAGATCCTCGCACCTACCGCGTAGAAGGAATTCAGCGCTTGGCCGGTTCAACTGAAGCGGATTTGGTAACGATTGTCTTGCCTGCAATTAACTCAGGCGGCATCCTCGTTGACGGCATTGATCTTAAAGCCGGTTATACATGGGATAACGACTGGGGTCGTTTCCGTGTCGCTGCTGAATATACCCACGTTCGTCAATATGATGTAAGTGATATTCCAGGGCTAGGAAATGGACTGTCAGAAACTGGCAGATTTGACGCGGCTGGCACCTCAGGCCAAGCACCTATAGTTCGCTCTCTTCCTGATAACCGCGGTAATATCAATATGAGCTGGACCAAAGATGGTCACAGACTTACCGTGATTAATCGCCATATTGGTTCATACGATGCTTTAGAATTTGCAGGTCGTTTAACAACTACCTCTGATGCTTTGCTACCGTTTCTTAAGCCAAAAATCGAGAGCTATCAGACATGGGATATGAATTACACATACACCCATGCCTGGGGCAACAGCAATCTTGGCTCTACCAATTTCACGCTTGGTATGATCGATGCTTTCAACGAAGAAATACCACAGTTCAGATTCCAAGAATTTGATCGCTCTGTCTTTGATGGTCGTGGCCGCCGCATCTACGCGCGCGCGCTTTGGTCTCTATAGAGCAAGCTGACGTGAGCTAGCCGCTTAAATTTTAAGCCTAGAGAAAACAAAAACGGCGATGAGAGATCATCGCCGTTTTTTTTCACCCGCTGTTTATGCCACTGCCAGGTTATATACCTTCTCGATTATGGCCTGCTCTGCCTGCTACAGCTTTTGCTTTCTTAGCTTCTTTTCTAACGAGGATTCCACATCTTTCAAAATTTTATCGATGCTGGTACCACCCTGCTCATCAAAATCATATTGATTAAACAAATTGATAGTGAACTCCGATCTTCGGCCAAAAGCCAAGACTTTCTCAAAGTAACTATTTGGACCTTGATTCAACAGTATGATATCCAAAACAAAGGCTAGTAGAGAAAGTGCTGACAAAAAGATGTCACGGAAAGCATCGATATAGAGCTTCAATTGAAACACCAGAAATTTACGCACTGATGGCCAGTATCTTTTCATAACGAGCACCTTTTCATAGCCAATATTTTTAGAGAAAACCCAGTAAAAGTCTAATTTTATCTTAATCTAGCGGGGATACTAACTCAAAAATAAGAATGAGAAAAAACGAAGGTATCAAAACCTTCATCGACAAAGGATAAATTAGTCAAAATTTACAGCAGCTCAAAACTTATTGGCAAGTATAAAAGCTCACCCCACACCCTGAGAGGGGTCAGGCTGAAGGGCCAGCAAAGCGCAATGAAACCGTCCAAATGAAGATTAATTCAATTTCGAGTTTCAATACTTAGACGGCGACAACTTGCAAAGGTTACAACCAACTGAGACGAAGTGAAGTAATCATGAGTCAGCTCGCTTAGGTATTGATTAGTAGCTTTAGCGACACGGAATAAGACATTGTTTTTCTAGTCGCCTGATGTTTAGTCGCTGAAATTTAATTCATGACAAGTTGCGCCAGCTTTAAAAAAGCCCGTTTGGATTAAATGGCCGCGTGAAAAAAACCCTAAATTCACGTAAACTCAGTTCGCTTTAAAACCAAAGAAAAGTAATATGTCTATTATAAAATTTAATCTAGCTGCCCGGTTATTGGTCTTGAGCATTAGCTTGCTAACCGCTCTGAATCCCCTTTATGCAGCAGATGGTCCTTGGCGGCTTTCTGATGCCTTAGGCTTAAGTGATGGATTTACCCTTAGTGGAGAGTATCAGCCGCGATTAGAGCACTATGACAAAAATGTGCAACTTGGCGCTAGTGACAACGACAAAATAATGGTTTTGAGAACAACGCTAAAAGCTGAATATCAGAAAGGTGGCTTTAGCACCCAATTTGAAATTCAAGATGCACGGCAGCAATTAGCAGACAAAGACGCAGATATTAGAAACATACATGTCAGCGTACTTGATATTCTTCAGGCCAATGTTGGCTATACTTTCGGCACAGTAAATACCAGCGAAATCCGCGTAGGCCGGTTTACTCAAGACTGGGGCAGCAGAACGCTTGTGGCGAGAAACCGTTTCAGAAATGCAATCAACACGTTTGAAGGTATTTCTTTTATCCACAAACGAGCAAATGGGAATGAATTCAAGTTTTTATCAACCCAGCCCGTTAGGCGCACACCTCGAGATCGATTAAGCTTACTCAACAATGACCGTGAGACCGATAAGTCGAGTTCAGCTCTGCGCTACCATGGTGTATTCGCTAGCCTACCGACACTCCTGTCAGGCATGCTTCCAAGTGCGTTACCGGATTTAAAACTAGAGACTTATTATTTATTGCTCCAAGAGAAAGACACCAGCACACTAGAAACTGCCAATCGGCGTCTTCATACATTCGGCTTTCGTGTTCAATCAGCTCCTTCAATCAACGGCTGGGACGTGAACGTAGAGTCAATTTTCCAAGCCGGCACGCGACGAGGTTCTAGCAATCCAATTGATACTCAGAATCTAGACCACCGCGCCTTTTTTCAACGCGCTGAATTGGCCTACAGTTTTGATGTCCCCTCCAAACTCAGAGTAATATTTGAATTTAACTATGCCAGTGGCGACGAAGACCCTTTAGACCAGAACAGCGGTCGCTTTGACTCTCTGTTTGGAGTAACTGCTTTTGAATTTGGGCCAGTTGCGCTCTACGCCCCTTTCAATCGGAGCAATTTGGTAACTCCAGGCATTCGATTGACTGCAACGCCATGGAACGGTTTCAGTTTGATGGCAGACTATCGCCATTTTTGGCTAACCCAAGACAAAGACAGCTGGGGTAGAACAGGACAAAGAGATGTCAGCGGAGACACCGACAGCTATTTAGGGCAGCACGTAGAACTCAGAGTTCGATGGACTGCGGCGCCGGGTAATATCCGTGTCGATAGCGGCTTCGTATTTCTGGATTCAGAAAACTTAGTGGACACTCGAAGTGAGTTCTTTTACGTCGGAACGAAAATTGACTTCTAAACCCACATAAAGTCTGTCGAACTAATTCTAAACCTCTTAGGCCTCTGGCATTAGCTCAAAGGTCATGCCGGCATGAGCCCTCAACCGATCAAGTAATTTGTAGTCAAACACAGTGGACGGAGTCCAGAAGCCTCCCGGGGAGTCTCCTTTATCCAAGTCACGATGCAGGCTAATCGCCGCTTGCGCTAGCATTTTTGCCGTTGAACCATACCCTGGGTCTTTATCTCCAGTAACTTTTACCCTTATCTGCTGGTTGCTTTCAGTCAGACCTAAGAACCTCAAGTCATAATGCCCACTCAACTGCTCTTTCTTGGTCGGGCCCTCGCCCGGCTTGGGCAATACAAATTTAACAAGAAAATTACGTACTAAGCCTAATGATAGGAACTTTGGCGCCATTCGAGTGCCAAGGGAGAGTCGTTTAGCACTTTTCTCACCTGCTTTTCCAGCTCCGGTTAAGGTGCCCTCATCGTAACAAAATGAATCACTGTAACTGCCGCCTCTGCGGATAGCATTAGAGCGAAAAACAATACGAGTGTTGATAGCCTCCATAATAAAAGGCCCAGCCCACGAATCGAAAGCCTCGTCAAACTCAACATCGACCTGATGCTGCTTTAGGTTAAATTTATGATTTTGCGGACAGAGCGAATAAGGGTCTTTCATTTCTGCTTGTAACGTAGGATTTCCTGCCGCTTCTTTGTACATGTTAATGCCGCTAGCTATAGTCCCTCCAGAAGCGCCGCCCTTCATCGTCATAACGCGCATCTTTACAGTCGGACACATGCTGCCAAATAGCTTAATAGCTTGGTCTTGCAAATACATCACACCAAGATCTGACGGGATAGAGTCGAAACCACAGCTATTGACTATTCTAGCGCCAGTACGCTGGGCGGTCTCACCGTAGCGCCCTATCATTAGCCGTATCCATGGTGCCTCTCCAGTTAAGTCGCAGTAATCGGTCCCTGTTTCGGCACATGCTTTCACCAGCAACTCTCCATATAGAGCATAGGGCCCCACGGTTGAGATAATCACGGAAGCCTTGCTGCAAAGCATTTGCAAACTGCTCTCATCAGCAGAGTCAGCCAACAAGCTGGGAATCAAACTCGCTTTTTCCCCAAGCTTTGTCTTTAACTCAGTCAACTTGGATTCTGACCTAGCCGCCATTGCCCATGTAAGGTTTGCTTCGGTATATTCATTGACTAAATAATCACAGAGAATCTGACCGACAAAACTTGTTGCGCCAAAAATGATGAGGTCGAATTCTTTATTGGTATTCATTATCAGTTAAATTTTATCCATAGGACATAAGAGAATAAACACACCACGTTAGGTCATTGAGCTCCGTCAACTACACGAGTGTTGAAAGCCTCACATCCCTGAAAAACTAGGTGCTAGCCCCTAGAGTGGTTCGACTTGGTTGACTGGACTGAGAGCTAGGCTTAGCAACGACGAAGCGCCGCTGGGAGCCTTGTTTAGAGTGCCTATAGCTCATCCAAATCAAAAACTGTAAACCAAACAACAAAGAAGCTGATAGCAAATGGGTAGGCTGAACTAATGCCGGCATTCCTAAATGGCCAAGTGTCGCACCAGACACCACAGACAGTACAATTACTCCAATCATTGCAAGACAAAGACGAGTTAGCGTGTGTTGCCAACCCAGGGAATTAATCAGTATTCTGACCAGCCACAAATTGGAGAATAAAACGATGGCCGAAAAACTGCGATGTACATAGAAAAACCAAGGCATCGCTTCAATCCAAGACGAACGCAACTCTTCTCCCTGGGACTCTCTTATAAAATCCGTCATCTCTCGAACTTGGGTGCCCAAAGCTACTTGAAAAACAGTCATTACTAGTACAATTGCTAGCCACCTTTCAAATTTCGGATCAATACTATGAACAGGCTGAGCTTCCATTAACTCTCTGCGGGCCTGTGCTAAAGCAAATAGTAGTGTGGCGACGATCGCCAAAGCAACCAGCATATGTAGGGTTATCATTCCCGGCTGCAAATTTGAAGCCACTACTTTAGAACCAAGCCAACCCTGGAAACCTACCATCAGAAAAGCAGCAACGCTGGCCTTCATAATAGCCGGATCTATTCGTCTGGTGTACCAAGAGAGGACCGCCGTGATGAAAATCATGACCCCAATACTTACACCCAGCACCCTATTCAAATATTCTGTCCACGTTTTTACGACATTAAATTGCGTATCAGAATAGCCAAGGTCTGCGTAGACCTGCTGATAATCTGAAGGTAACTGTGCCTCGCTGGTTGGCGGAATCCATTGCCCAAAACAAGTTGGCCAATCAGGGCAGCCCATTCCAGCACCGGACGCGCGAACTGTGGCACCAACCAAAATAAGAAAGTATACGGCGGCAAGTGTAATAACCGCCATCTTCCGATAGCGTAGTAAAGCCTGACTATTAGGATTATTCATTAGTAGGTCAAATTTACCTATAAAAGTGAAAAATTAAAATTGAGGTTTATTGGAGTTTAAAAACTAGTTTCGTAACGCCTGTAGTAACGAAGCAGAGGCATATCCGTCCATTGGTATATCATTTTCATTCTGATAGGCCCGAACCGCCCCCCGTGTCATCCTGCCAATCCTTCCGTCTGGCTCTCCGGAGTCAAAGCCATTAGCGTTCAACAGCTCCTGCAACTCAAAGACATCTAACAGGCTCATTGCCTGCTCGTTAATAGGCATCCGCTGGATAGGTTGGCCACCTGTAAATCGATCGCCAAGATTCCCAACGGTTAAGGCATAAAAGGTAGAGGGATTGTAGGCTAGGGTCGCGCGATAATTAGAATAACCTAAAAATGCTGGCCCGCCGGCACCGGCAGGTAAAACAACAGAAGCTTGAATGTCCGCTACTGGCAAGGCTTCACCGTTAACTCCACTTATATCGAGGTCTCTCCATTGTTGCAGACTCTTTCGAGTTTCAGTGCCAGCCAATGCATAATCAAAATCGCTTGGCAACAGCACTTCTCGCCCCCAACGCTCGTCACCTTGCCATCCAGAATTTGAAAGGAAGTTGGCGGCAGAATGAAAAACATCTGGAAGACTATTCCAGATATCAATACGCCCATCTCCATCACCGTCCACACCATAGCGATAAAATACCGAAGGCAGAAATTGAAGCTGACCCATAGCCCCAGCCCATGAACCACTCATCTGGTCAGAGCTAATATGGCCATCGTCAATAATTTGTAGCGCCGTTAATAGCTCGGCTCTAAAAAAACTGGCCCTCCTAGGGTCATAGGCAAGTGTCGCCAATGCCTGCAGCACTGAAAAACCGCCAGTTGCCCGACCAAAATTACTTTCAATTGCCCAAAACGCTGTCAGATAATGAGGCTGAACCCCGTGCTGTTGCCTTACCTCTTCTAACAATTCGGAGTGCTCCGCCAACAGCGCCTGACCTCGAGCCACTTGGTTTTTTGTTATTCTTAAGCCGATATAACGAGTAAATGTTTGCACAAATTCTGGTTGGCTGTTGTCCAGCTCGAGCACCCGCTTTAGCGGCTCAATAGAGTCTAACGAAGCTAAAGTAATCTCACTAATCCCATTGCCCGCGGCTTCCAACCTGAGTTCCAGAAGCCATTCCTCAAAAGTCAGTGAGAGTGCTTCCTGTTGCCCGTAAAGGGGGGTAAGTGCAGAAGAAATACAAGATATAAATAAGATACTGTATAAACTATTCATTCTCTAACTATACTGGATTCGACAAGTAATGAAAAATACAGAATCGGGCTATTAAGCCTAATGTGACAAGGGGTTGCGCTAATTTGAGCAAAACTTCTTGCTGACCGGTTCCGCGAACCTGCCAAGCAACTGGTAATATGTTACCCAGTTGCCATATCGTTATTTTTAAAAGAAATGAAAAAGGAATGTAGGGAATGATTATAGTGCCGAATCACTAACTTTGAGTATAAGAGCTCTCAGAGGTATGCATTTAATAGTACAACTGACTTACCCATTTATATCTATACTCATGCTAACTACGCCAACACCAACCACCCTCACCAACAGCCCTCACCATGGCGCAGAGCATCGCGCCCAGCTCTTCAACAGGCGCTTCGGTCTGCGACCGTCACGAGAATGGGCCCTATTTGAGTTAAAGCAAAACGGTAGACGTTCCTAAAATAGAAGTTCTAGCAATTCGTTCTAGCTGGAAGGGACTCGCTATAACCGACCACTTAATATAATGCTAGTGATTACGGGGCCTGTTTTATGGGCTGTGCTTTGTTAAACATCTGTCCCGAAGAATCTATGCCTTGGTCATATCAGCATCAAACTTCTCAACTATTT
>TARA_B110000879_G_scaffold212936_1_pt1 | contig 10185 bp, 8 predicted proteins | sample TARA_B110000879 | Tara Oceans TARA_B110000879 (sample SAMEA4398094) | marine metagenome | biome: Polar Biome; feature: [SRF] surface water layer (ENVO:00010504); material: water (ENVO:00002006), including particulate matter (ENVO:01000060) such as... | depth 5 m
ACCATTGATATGAGTCTATTATTGCTTTCTGTCACATGATGACGATCCAAGGACAACTTCAAGAAAGACTCGCTCAGGCAATTTCTAAACTGGGCATTGATTTACCAGAGGGCTTTACGGGTGCGGTGGCCATTTCTGCGGATTTGCGGTTTGGAGATTATCAGTCGAACGCGGCGATGATGTTGAAGAAGCATTTGGGTAAAAACCCGCGTGAGATCGCTACGGATCTGCTTGAGAATTTAGAGCTAGGTGAGCTGGCTACGGCGGACATTGCTGGTCCTGGGTTCATTAATTTCCGGGTGACTCAAGGTGCTTGGGCGAAGAAGGTGGATGCGCTGATCGGTGATACGCGCTATGGTGTGCCAGTGGTGAGTAAGCCGCAAAATATAGTGGTGGATTTCTCGGCGCCAAACGTGGCTAAGCCGATGCATGTGGGGCATATTCGTTCTACGATTATAGGCGATTCACTATCGCGTATTTCTACTTTCCTAGGGCATCATGTGACGACGGATAACCACATTGGCGACTGGGGCACGCAGTTCGGCATGATCATTTATGGTTGGAAAAATTTACTAAACAGGTCTGCTCTGGAGGAAAGTCCGTTACAGGAATTGCTCCGCATTTACCGACTGGTAAACAAGCTCTGCACGGATGATGAGGCGGTGAAAGAGAGCTGCAAGAGTGAGCTAGTGAAGCTCCAAGGTGGTGATGCGGAGAACACCGAAATCTGGAATAAGTGCGTGGAAGTTTCTAAGATAGGACTGAACACGATCTATGACCGGCTCGATGTGAGCTTCGATCACTGGCATGGTGAGAGTTATTATAATGATCAGCTGGGGCCTCTAGTGGATACTTTAGTCAGTGAAGGTCACGCCAGAGAGAGCAATGGTGCGATGTGTGTTTTCTCAGGTGAGTCTGTTGATTCTAAGCAAGATCCATTTAAGGAAAAACGTGATGATGAATGGTCTGACTTACCAATGATCGTGCGCAAAGCGGATGGTGCATTTAACTACGCGACCACAGACGTAGCGACAGTTGACTACCGTCTCCAGCAATGGAATGCGGACAAGATTTGGTATGTGGTGGATGCGCGTCAGGGGTTACATTTCCGTCAGTTGTTTGATATTTCTGCCCGCCGTGGCTGTTCTGCTGAGCTTGAACATGTGACCTTTGGCACGATTCTGGGGAAGGACGGAAAACCGCTCAAAACCCGCGATGGAGATCTACCGCAGTTGGGAGATGTGCTAGATGATGCCATTGCACAATCACGCGCGGTCATCGAAGAAAAGAGCGATCATTTATCTGCTGAGGAAAAGGAGGAATTGGCTGAAATTATTGGTATCGGCTCGGTGAAATTCACTGAACTCTCGCATAATCGGAACTCTGACTACGTGTTCGATCTTGAGAAAATGGTAGCGCTCCAGGGGGACACTGCACCCTATCTGCAATACAGTAGTGTGCGTTGTAATTCTATTTTCCGGAAGCTAGATGAGGAGATAGATTTCTCCCTGATAACCGCGCAGATCACCGAGGAGGGTGAAATTTCTCTCACACGGATGCTAGCGCGTTATGGTGAAATTCTGCCTAATGTGTTAGACGATCTACGGCCTAACATTTTAGCCACTTACCTGTTAGACTTGGCGCGCAGTTTCCACAGCTTTTTTGAGGCTTGTCCGGTGCTGAAGAGCGAGGGTGATACTAGGCTCACACGTCTAGTGCTTTGTGAGCTTACTAGCCGAATTTTAAAGCATGGACTCAGCTTGTTAGGTATTAGGACGCCTGATAGAATGTGAACCCTTGAATTACCAGATTCTAATGCTTGCCTATTGGTAAAATCATTAGTAGATAGTACATAATATCATGATAGAAGAACGCTACGAGATTATTAAACTGCTAGGAAAGGGGAGAACCGGAGGCGTCTATGAGGCCGAGGACACCAACCTTGGCAGAAAAGTGGCGTTACGTAGATTTTTTGCTCAGAGCAAGACGACTGACATAGCTGAGTATAAAACAGATTTTGAAAATGTAACGCATGCGCTCAGCGCATTGCAGCACCCTAATCTACTCCGCGTCTACGATGCTGGGGTAGATAATGATGGAGCCTTTATTATTTCCCAGCTTCTCGAGGGCGAGACTCTTCATGATAAGATCAAGGACGGGCCTATTTGCAATTGGGAGGCGTATGATATCGCCCAGCAAATGCTAGATGCGCTTAGCACTGCACATAGTGAAGGTTTCGTTCATGGAGCCATCACTCCTGGTTCTATAATCTTATCGCCACGTGCGCGCGGTGGTTTTCTCTACGTGATCCTAGACATGGGCCTCTCTAGGCTTGCTCCACTGATTCAGGGAAAAGACTCAATTTTGTCCATTATGGCAGACCCAGCGATCCTTGCACCGGAGTTATTCGATGGCGGTATCGCGACTGAGCAAGCAGATCTTTATATGCTTGGCCACATCATCTACATGTGTCTCGCCGGAGGGCATCCATTTGGAGGTGTCTCTGCTTTGGAGGCGCAAAAGATGCACCAGCTTGGTCTCCCATCGGTCCTAGAATACAATGCGAATGTGCCAGAAGATTTTCGAATCTGGATAGAGAAGCTTATCCAGCTCAATCCGGAGAACCGCCCAGCATCTGCTGTGGAGGCATTAAACTCTCTACCGAAAGTGCCGCGACCTGCTAGAGCACAATCCACACAAGTCCAAACCGTCACGGCTAATCTTAACCTAGGATCATCTTCGCAGCTACAGTCACCAGCGAGTAATATTACTGGGCCACTATCTGGAATTATGCCAGCGGGTCAAAATGTTGTAGCAGCGACAGAGATACTACCTGTAGTGAAGCAAAAAGGCTCTAATAAAGCACTCTTCTTGAGTCTAGGTTTCGGCGCCATAATCGCTGTGATCGTTGTATTAATGAATTTCTTTGGAGGTAACATTGAGGATGAGAGAGCCGCTGGCAAGACTGGCAAGACTGGCAAGACCAGTAAAGCCGCTACCACAGCTTCAACATCTGGCGGCAAAAGAAAATCATACTCAGAACGCCATGCCGTCAAAGCAGAAAAAATCATCATCGCAAATTTTGATGGGACTAAGCCCGCTGCGGAGAATAGTGGTTGGCAAAACCTTCATAAAACAAAGCAAAAGGTAACAGAAGCAAAAGACGGCTGGAGTATCACCAATGACAATGGCTCTAAGATTTATCCTGGGATTAGATTTTCTCCTCTCAAATCTAACTATTACGATATGCTCGATTTCGGGTGGAAACTTACCTACATAGTTAGACCAGTCAAAGGCAAGCATAGACTATGTTTCCATATCGATAAGAAGAATAATCCCGGCTGGGAGGGAGGAGCAGTAAGCATTTATCTGGCGGTCGAACACACCCCTGAGGGTAAGGTTAAGCTCAGTGCCATGGACTCAGATAACCAGGCCAAGAGCGCCAAATCGATTACCGTTCCCTATAATGGAGCGAAAGGTTGGCATACGATCGTCATCCAGCAGCAACCGGCGAATGAATCTGGCGCCTACTCCGTTTTGATTGATGGCAAAGCTGCCTTTAAAGATACGTTCACTACCGGAAAAGATTTCACGTCCTGGAACAACCACTTATTTAGTTCGGCCTTCTCGGAAGAATTAGGAAGTCACTGGGTGATCAAAGAGCTCAAACTTGAGACTCCATAGAGGAATCATTTCCGACTCCGGTATCGTAATAGCAGCGAGCTCAGTTAGTATGAGAGGATTCTTGGATCATCTCCTCCGATGCCATCATGCATCTCAAAAGGATTCCTAATCAATTACGGATCAATTTTTTAGCCTTTGCCCTTTCCAGAATGTATTGCACATGTCAATATGAATACATTCTAGTCCTAATCCCCCATAACCCTCAATCATACCCATACTCCAGCACAATGTACTCAGCCATCGCAGTCAAAAAGCAAATTCCTAGCATGACAATACTCCTGATATGTTTTCTATTCTGCAGTCTTACCTCCCCCGCTAGCGCTCAACAATACAAACTAAAAGCTGATCTTGACCCGTACATTCTCCTCCCTGGTGCCTACCAAAAGACTCCGGAAGATCTAGAAAAGCACTTTGATAAGGGGGATTTAAGAGTAACCCGTATTTCAAATGGCTCACAAAGCAAAAGGATCGCGCAATCTTTAAGCGCCGACCTAACGGTAACATGGAAATAGAGATGACGATACTCGACGGGAAAGTTCCTATCGAAGAAATGATCATCGATTTCCGCGATGGAAAATTTCTAGGAGTGACGATCTCTGTTTTCAATCGGGGCGATGGTGGTAAGATAACCAGTGCTGATTTTGCTGAACGCTTCGCGGCTATCGGAAAGCACTTGGGAACCCAATTAGACACTCGTTCTCGCAAGCGAGAGGGAAATATCAAAAAAGGAGTCATGACACATGGTTATGTTTGGTCATCACGCCGAGGCAAGGCGGTTCTGCTTTGCAACCCAGATGTCGAAGACCCCTTGAAGCCAAAGAAAATGGAATTCATGAGGATGCGATTGGCGCGAAAAGATGCCAAAGGGATCTATGAGGCAGCTCTCGAAGAGCGATCCCAGGCCACTGTGCGTAAATCTCAGTTAGAAAGAAACGTCAAAACCGACAAAGACAATGTCTTCATTTCCGGCATTCCTATGGTTGATCAGGGAAACAAGGGTTACTGTGTTGTGGCCTCCGCCCAGCGACTATTTGAATACTACGGAATAGCCTGTGATATGCACCAACTTGCCCAACTCGCTAAATCTGATCCCGACAAAGGAACCAGTTCCCTCTACATTAATGAGCAACTGGGGAGTATCGACTACCTCTTCAAGACCCGTTTCACTTGTCTTGCCGTGTCTCATAACGGCGGCCTCGTCGAGTTGAAGGATGACAAATTTGTAGGCAAAAGTATACCGCGACGTTCGTTTGATAAATTTATCCAAAAGAACATCAATGACGGAATACCACTTCTCTGGTCAATGACGCTCGGATTAAAGCCCGAGATTCCCAAAATAAATCCGCAATCCAACGGCGGCCATATGCGAATGATTATTGGTTATAATGAAAAGGATAACAAAATCATCTTTAGCGATTCATGGGGCGCTGGCCATGAGTTTAAGACAATGGACGCCGATGACGCCTACGCCGTCACGACAGGTCTTTACTTAATGGAGCCAACGGTGAACTAATCCATCCAACTCCATAAAGCGGTCATTGCCTAAGCTCGGTATCCAAACGGAGCGCGTTCACCCAGCTGGTTCAATAAGCGTGATAGGATTCTAGGGCCATCTACTCCGATGCCATTGTGCTCCCATTCATTCGTCACCCAGATGCGGAAGTTCCCCACATGGCGTGCCGTTTCCTCTGACCACTCCACCGGCACATACATGTCATCGTAGTAAGAAATGGCAGAGACGGGCACTTCGTTTTTAGCAAGTTGATCGAGATCATAGAGTGCGCACCAGTCAGCTTTTTGCGCTAGGATTTCCGCCACTTGCTTCAGGGGCTGGAGTGATTTATGATCATCTAGCATCCCTGGTGAGACCATTTCTCCAGTGAAATAAAATTGTTCAGCATCCATATTAAACTCTGGAAACTCAGTTCGCAGCTGCTCTGCTGCCCACTGGGTAGCATAGCCTTCCGCGTAGATAGACTCATGCATGATCGTGAAGATGGGATTATTCTCGTAACATGATGCACGCTCCACTTTCGCCACAAAATATTCGCTTAGCTCGCGTCCATTCACACCAGTGATAAATGCCTTTTCGATAAGAAAATGCATTGCCTCAAGACCACCACTACCACCAAAGAACATCCCCAGCTGCTGGAATCTCCGATCTGTTAGACGTATTCCACTGGGTAGAAATACTTCCTTATCTTGCAGACATTTAACGATTTCATTCACCACCACCGCATCCTCAGGATAGCGTTGGAAATACAAGAGGTTCTTATCGATCACCTTCTTGTAAGTCAGTCGATAGTGATCTTTGATATGCTGTTTGATACACGCCACGCCACCCGTGATAATCACGCCCGAAAGACCCTCTGGGTGAAATGAAAGATATGTCAGCAGGCAGAATCCGCCATAGCTCTGCCCCATACCTAGCCATTTCTTATCCCCGATCAAGGCCTTGCGAATACCCTCAGCATCGCGCACGATACTATCTGTTCTGAAATGTGTGAGATATTCAGCCTGAGCAGCAGCATCACCACGTGTGGCTAATGTCCGCGGCATCACCTGGCTGCTAAGCCCAGTGCCACGCTGATCTAACAGTAGTAACCGGTGAGTCTTCAGCACCTCACCACACCAGCCAGAAGGTCCAGCCAGTCTTGGACTTTCGCCACCGGGACCACCTTGGAAAAAGATCATCCACGGTAACTTCTTGCTAGAACCTTTGAGCGCCACCTCACGTGCAAATACCACTATTTTCTCTTCATTAGGCTGTGAATAATCTAGCGGCACATCGAAATAATGATCCGTCATCTCCAATCCATTTGTAAGTCTCGACTCACCACTTCTTTTCGTGGCTATGTTTATTACCATGATGCAGATCATCCTCATTATCTTGCACATGTAAATAAAAACAAAAGCCCAAGAAAACAAGAGCCCCACTGCTATCTATCAGCGGTGAGGCTCCTGCCACCTTAACAGGCGTACACACAAAGTTTATTGATTGTCCTTCGTACTCTCTTAATACGGTTTTGAGACGTAGATGGTTACTAAATGATTCATTTTTATTCACGGATGGTAAAAAGCCTCCCCCAAGTCCACTTCACACCATCTAGTGTAGCGCCCATTGGTCCACGGATTGTCTTCTGCGATAGCGATATATGTAGCTTGCTGAACCGCGCGAATTTCTGCATCTGGCGCACTCCCTCCTCCATGCTGAAAAGCTGCTCCTCTATCTCAGCCAGCATTTTCTCCAGCTCCAGCTTATCATCCACGTCGGTAGCACTGCGGTACATCGCCTCTATTCTATTTTTACGCTGCTTCAGTTTCGCTAGTCTTGCTTTTTGAGCTATTACCTCGCGTGTCCGATCCTTCACCGTGAGCTCACGATAGTTCACCTCCCCCAGTTGGGCGATCTCATCCATCGTGCGAACCAGGTTTTCTGCCGGGATGCGGATAGAAAATGACGCGCTCTTATACTGATCATCGCGCTCATTGTAGCTCAGCATGTGCCCACCCTGCGCCCGCGTGATTTGCTCTATGGCCTCACTCGCTTCACGCACATTTTTCGTAGCCAGACTCAATGAGCCTGTCTTCACCACGACCCGCTTAGCGCTACTGACGCTATTCCTATTCAGTGATTTTCCAGAGGAAGGCATCGCATAAGTGGTTACAGAAGGTGACATAGCAGCTTCACCACCCGTCATTCCACAGCTGCTCAGCGCAGAAATAACTCCTAGGCTCAGAAACGTCCGTAGCGTATAATTAAATGTTAGATAACTCATAGTGCTGTAAAAGTAGCATTTAAAATATGAGTCGGCAACCTTTAAATGCACAAAAAACAGCATTTAAATCTAAACCCTAAAGATAATCAGTAAAAACAGCATCACAAAGGGTTGTTAATTAAGTGGGAATAGGTATATTATAAGCCATGTCAAATCTTCATAACGACACACTACTCGCTGGGCATAAACCTTCCATAACAAGCTTTCTAGCACGTATTTGGTGGATACGTGCGGCAGTATTTTTACTTGTTTGTTTCGCCGTTCTGTTTCCATTTACTAAGACAGGAAAGGACGCCGTAAGAGCTTGGAATCGTCCACCATTAGAGCAGAACATAGTCACTAAAACTTCGCCTTCGCCTGAGGTGAAGCCTATTATTAAACCACCAGCTACTAAACCAGCTAGCAAACCAACTACTAAACCAGAACCCAAGCCTGTAGTCAGATACATACCCACCATTGCCATCGAGCGTGATATGGATGTGAGGAATACCCTTAAAGGATTTGGTCTTAAGTATCAGGCAAATTTCCCCAAAGGCAAGCAAGCCTCGATCGAGCGTAATCGTAAAGATAGCTATGTGGCTAACTTTAGCTTAGATGTGAAAATGCCAGCTCCCGCTACCACTGCGGAACAGCTCGCGAAGATCAATCCGCATCTCATAAAAATGCTCCCTGGTCTCGATGCCCTCACTGAGAAAAGTAAGGTCTCACCATTTTATAACAAACTGTACAACAACAAAGCTGCTCGCCTAAAACGCGAAGTGCTAAACCTCGGCAAAGTCCTCACCAGCCACAACTTCTACGACTGCGAGACAATGCTCGATCTACAGCATCCAGATAGCGGCAGAAAGGTATTCCTCTTTCAGGCAGATATGGATGTGGTCACCGATGGTTCAGATGGCGACCGGCTAGAAAAAATGCCAGATGCGGTAGTAAATTCCACTTTCTATCAGCCATTCACAAGCTACAGCTGGGATAAAGTCACTAAGAAGAAAAACCCGATGGTTGAGGGGTGGGAGCAACGTATAAAAAATGCCAAAGAAGAACTAGCTTTAGCCAGTACGACATCTGAGCGTAAGAACTGGCTTCGCAGTAGAATGAAAAAGCTCAGAGTAGGCATCGATGAGATGAAGATCCACAGCTTCCTCATCGCCGAACACGATCCCTTCATCGTCATTTCCGTAGATAAAATCATCGCTGCCAGGACTCAAGCAGGCGTGCCTGGAGTGGGAGACTATGTGGCAGTCATCTATAAGGATAAAATCTATCCGGCCATCGTCGGTGACGGTGGTCCTACCTTCAAGGCAGGCGAGAGTTCACTGCGTCTAGCAAAGCAGATTAACCCACAGGCAAGCTCTTATAGCCGGCCTGTTTCCACATTGGGTGTCACTTATATTGTCTTTCCGGGAACAGCCATCAAACCCAGAGCTGCACCAGACTACGACTTATGGTATGAGGAATGTACTAAGCTCTTAGGTGAGATAGGCGGTCTAAGTCCAGACTACAAGCTCCACCGCTGGGAAGACACGTTGCCGAAGCCGAAGCCAGATCCAGAGCCAGAAGAGGAATCTGCAGTCGAGCCAGCAGACGAATCCACATCCAGCCCTAGCGATAATTAAGCGATGAAAAAATGTATTCTTTGGCTGAGAAAAGATCTCCGCCTTACAGATCATCCTGGCTTTGCTCATGCCATCCAGCAGGGCTACCAGATCCTCCCTATGTTCATCTGGGATAAAGGCGAGCACCGCTGGCAAGACGGCCCCGCCTCACAGTGGTGGCTACACCACGCCCTCGCGGATTTACAAGACCAGATCCATCAGTTAGGCGGAAACCTCATCATCCATCAGCTTAATTCCAAACGAGATAAGAGTAATTTTTCGGTTCACCTCATAGAAATTCTAAGCCAGCACGGAGCAGATGCTATCTACTGGGGTAGACGTTACGAGCCAGAAATAATCGAGCGGGACAAGCTCCTCAAAGTCAATTTAACAGACCAAGGCTTTGAGGTAAAATCCTTTAACACCCACCTCCTACTAGAGCCGCACACCATCAAGAATAAATCTGGCTCACACTTCAAAGTATTCACTCCCTATTGGAAACACTGCCTCACCCACAACATCGATCCCGTTACTACCATCACCAAGAAAGAATGGGAATCCGCGCAATGGTCCAAACCGCAATCTCCTAACAGCATAGATGACCTCAAGTTGCTCCCCGAGATACCATGGGACGAAAACTTCAGCCAGCACTGGACACCCACCCGTAAGGCAGGTCTCACTAGACTAGCGGAGATGGTGAAGTCAAAGGCGAACACCTACCAGCAGCAGCGCGACATTCCAGCGCTAGATGGCACTTCGCAGCTATCACCTTATCTTCAATGGGGGCAGATCAGTGCCAGAGAGATTTATCACGCCTTTAAAAATAGCTACAACGACACTGTAGAAAAAGGCTATCTCCGGCAGCTCTTTTGGCGAGAGTTCAGCTACCACCTTCTCTTCCACTCACCGCACACCCCCGAGCGACCGCTTAGACCCGAGTATGAAAATTTCCCCTGGGAAGCCAATGAAAATTATCTAACAGCTTGGCAAAAAGGCCTCACCGGATTCCCAGTAGTCGATGCCGGCATGCGCCAGCTCTGGCAAACCGGCTGGATGCACAACCGCGTCCGCATGATCGTGGGCTCACTGCTAGTCAAGCACCTCCTCCAAGATTGGCGCGAGGGAGC
>TARA_B110000879_G_C11183093_1_pt1 | contig 10160 bp, 8 predicted proteins | sample TARA_B110000879 | Tara Oceans TARA_B110000879 (sample SAMEA4398094) | marine metagenome | biome: Polar Biome; feature: [SRF] surface water layer (ENVO:00010504); material: water (ENVO:00002006), including particulate matter (ENVO:01000060) such as... | depth 5 m
AAGGTCACTCTTGATTTTTTGTTTTGTTTTGTGAGTTTAATTGGTTTCGTTGCAAAGAAGCCTCGAATACCTCTGATTCTTTTCGTGTTAGAATTTGCTCGATAACAATCGATTCTACAGTTCCATCTTTTCTGGTTATGGTACCGTGCCCCGAGAGTTTACCTAAGTTTTTTATGTCTTCACTCATTCTATTTATACCTCTTCATTTTTATAAATGTAAATTTTATTTAACTTTGTTTGCTAACTCGTTTGACGAGATACCAAAACTTCTCCTTCTAGAACACGTTCAACTACGGTAACACCATTTTCTACATATTCTATTTCTATATCGTAAACGTACCTGCGTCTGGTGAGTGTGTCAGACTGTACAGAAGTCAGACTAAAATCGATAATGCCCTGTGTCGCAGGTAATGATATGTTCACCAAAAAATCTACTGATTCTGAAGAAAGTGCATCGTAACTACGATTAAGTTTTCCCCTTGTAGTATAGTTAGTAAGGTTGCGATTACTCCCATCAACATCTAAAAGTTGTATCCGATACTTTACAGATGCTCCCTGATCTATTTCTATGTCTTCGTAATGCGCCATAACTTTATTTATATCCTATTGATTAATAGTTCTTTTAGAAAGGATAATTCTTGTAGGCAATTTTCTGATAACAAATTTTCTAGAAAGGGGAATCAGATCTTGCGAGGCAAGTTTTTGTACGACTATAGAGGTCGTTGTTGATACGCCAGAAAGTAAACTAACCTGTGCTGCTACGCTAGAACGCACACCCAAACCAGATAATTGCGAAATCGAAGATTCTAGTGTTCCTTGTCCAGTAATCATCATTACAGATTTCCGCCCAGCGCGAGTATTGCTGTACGAAGTTCGTTAATGGCACCCGCTACCGTTTTCGAAGTTGTAAGAGGTGCAGCTGCTCCAACACTGGGCAGTACGATATCTCCACCAAAAGTAGAAGTTTTGTTTGATGAATTAAAGACGATCATATTTTCTGTTGAAGACTGAATAGTCAGGTCTTTTTTATCATTCATTTTAAAGGTTGCAAAAGATTCGCGACTGGATCCTAAAAGTTCCACGTTTTTTGTATCGTTCATCCCCTGAAGGGAAATGGTTTTGGTTGCAACCACAGAAAAATCGTATTTGGTGGTTAAAGTTCGATCACCAGCATTTATGAATAATCCGTGCTTGTTGTTTAAGGTGCCGACATTAGAAGACAATGTAAAGTCGCTATCAAACGAGTAGATTCCGTTGTTGGCATTAACACTGGTGTTATTACCGAAATTGAAATCTCCGCTAGATATATCGAATATGGCACCAAAGTCGCTGTCTTTGTTTTCTAAAGTAAGAATATCTGTATCGACGACAGATGTAAGCGATTCCAGTTTAGTGACCAACTGAGTAAGAGTATCAGTCGTGACAAATTTTGGGTATGGAGCGTGTGACATATTATTTCTCTATAATTTGTTTTAGAATAAATTTAATTTCGGACATTTCATTTTTTAAAAATTCTATTTCAGATTTTAGTTTTTTATCATTTTCTTTTTTGTTTATAGCATTTAACCTGCGAGATCTAGCAGCATCAATTTCAGATGAATTAGTGTTCAAGATCGCGCCACTATTCATGTCTTTAGATAAACTAGAATGTCCCTCAACCTTTATTAAACCACCATTTCTCATATCAGTGCAATTGCTCTTATAGATTTTAAGACAGGTATCTCGCAACTGTTAGTGCTCTTCATTACTATCTTAAGTTGAAAGGTAGTGAATCCGGGTAGGGTGCCATTGAGCCCCCCCAATAAATAACGATACTCAGAATAGTTCAGTCTGGTGGGATCATAAAGCAAATGGTTATAGTTATCATCTGATGGACTATTTTCCGGATCTCGTAAAATCCAATTCAGGTTGAATATTGATTCATCTCCAGATGCTATTCGATAATAAAGATCAAACATGGCACTAGGCGGTTTGTTTATTTCGACAAATATCTTAAGACCATTAGCAGCTTCTTCGAGGGTGATCGGTTTTGTTATATGTGCCGAAGGTGAAGTTCCACCAAGTGGATCGGTTTCTGCTTTGTATCTGAAGGGTTTGTTCTGTACAGTAGTCTTCGGCACATCAGTAAGAGGTTGATTATCTATTTGAAAATTTTCCATCTCAAACGTACATGCTTGCAAGTCTATTATGGGAGAAACATCAGAGACATAATTAGAATTTGCAGAAGCTAATGCCCCTCCGAAATCCGATGTTTGATCTGTTTTGAGTTTTGCTCCCACTATGATAGAAGCTGCTCCAGCAGTCGGTGTCGAACCGATCTCAGAATTTTGTGCTTGTACATTTGCTAGCATCATCGGTTTATCGAAATAGACAATTTGTTGTGATCCGATTTTTCTTTCATAACCACTATATAGGAACCTATTATCTGTAGTCGCTGTGTCATCGATGTTGCTTAGGGAAATTCCTGTTATAAAACTGGAAACATATTCGACAGAAGAACCGCCGAAGGATCTAGTTTGTACATCGAACAGTCCTCTATCGAAGTTGAAAGAAGAGTTTGACTTGCATGCACTATCACCAAAACTTCCGCTTGAAGTAAAAGATCGGGTAAGGGCGTTGTTTGAGGCGTCGTACAATTTTGCATAATATCCAGACGCGTCTGCCTGTTCGACTTTGAGTTGTTCTGTACCCGTACCCATGATTTGGTTTCCAGTAAGACCATTATAATTCTGAGTCGCCTCAAGTCCTTCTAGTCCAACCGAGTCTCCTATGCCTAATCCGTGATCGAACTGTTGAACACGAAATCTCAACTGATCCGAAGTATCTGATAGTAGAATTTTTCGGTTGTGAAGAAATTTGGGATAATCCGCATTCCTAAAATTTACTGTTCCTTCATTTTTAAACTTAGCAGTATAGATCCTATAGGCAAGGTCTTGATCTTGCCTGGGCGTCCAAGTATTGCCGTTTTGAGATAAAAACAAAGAACCGAGAGCAGGCTGCTGACTTACTCTTTCTTCGGTTTTACCGAGGACTAAGTCGTAAGTTGTAGAAATAAATGCTTCATAATTATCTGTGTCAGCAAGTAATACAATAGCATATTCTTTGTTAGATTCGAGGTAAACGGGTTCACTAAATGTGAAGGTTACGGGATTATCAAGTACACCAGTATTTGCTGCGTTGGTTAGGACCTCTTTGTCGGTAATTCTATCGACGATCACCTGCGCATCTGCTGCGTCTACCTTGGACATATACTGCTTGCTTATTGGGACATTTCGAGGAGTACCGCCATCCGCCATTTCTCTTATCTCGAGCTCGAGGGGAATCGCCATATCACCAGTACCGTTTGGAAGGGCAACCGTGGTTCCGGTTTGATAGATCTGCGGTGTTTTGCGAATAAAAACATCTACCTTTGTAACAAAAACTCCTGGAGTGTCACCCCCATTCACATAAAAACTTTGCGCAAGAGGGTCATATGGTTCGTAAATAATTACATCAGTTACGGTGCGAGTAGTAGTGTTGGTGATCCGTTCGAGAGTAACACTGAGACCGGACTCAAAATCAGCAACCGCTGTAGACAAAGAATTTGTTTCGTCGATTCCAGTAGCTGCTAGAGGAGAAGTATCTCCTAACATTAATTTTGCATTACCAGAAGGGAATTTCCAACCGGAGGCGTTCATAACTCCTACGGCATACGGTCCACCATATATATTCGCAGCTTCTGTTTGTTCTTGTATCCAGTTTTCCCAATTTGCAAAGGGGTCTTCTTCATTACCAGAGAATGACGGAACCGGAGCATTATTCGGTAACCAAAAACTAAACCACAATTCTCCTCTGGCATTTGTTATAAGACTAGTGCCGCCAGTTCCAGTACCCGACCAATCTTTTTGAGGATGACCTGTTTGATAAGTTGTGTTAACTGGTTCATAGTCATCTAAATGTCTAGATCCACTAACCACAGCGCCATAATAATCTGTCTCCGTTATACTTCTGCACCAAATAGAAATGTCGACCTTATTGAAAGTTGCCCAGTATCTTGTGTTGGGACGAAGTGCGGTGGCGTGTCCAAAAATAGGTCGTTGCCTCATAAAAGGAACTGCAAATACAGATGTTTTTTCTGTGGTGGAGACCGTATTAGTCGCATCAGTTTTGAAAGAGTTTTTCGATATCCTTCCTGGGTAAACCCAGCCGCTGTTGGTTCGCGGCCATCGGTTATCGACAATTGTCGAATTTCTCCCACCGCCATTCCAGCTTCCCCCGATAGGACGCAGATCGCCCTCTCCCATTTCACCATTCAGGGCCCTGTCCATCTGGCTACTGCCATTTGTGCTTCTCCCGTTAACCACAAAGTCAGTAAGCACCCTACTGTTTACTACGTCGTCAGCATCGACATTAAGGTCGGGAAGGTGCACCTGTTCGGTCCTATTATCCTTTTCGGGTTTTAATTCGAGTCTGCCTCTTCCACTAAAAACATTGAACGGATTAACATTATAATACCCAGATTCGTTATATCCTACTCCGCCGGACTTCCAAGATATAGATTCGTTCACTAGCGAATCGTCAAGAACGTCGATATAATCGAGGTAGACTAAATCACCAGCACGTTTAACATTTGATAGTTGTTGATTATTAGGAAGACGACTATATATGAAGTCTTGGTTAGCACTATCCATAAGCATAGCGATCGAATCTATCGCTCTTTTTGGTTCTACTGCATATTCAGAAGTTCCAAGTTGTAATAAAGTTTGCTGCGACTGATTGTCGACCCAATTTGGTCCTAATTTATTTGCCGAAAACTGGAAACCGTTTGAAAAATTATCGACGAAAAATCCAGTCTTTGATCGAACCAGGCCCTCGACATCGACCTCGACAAGATTTGCTGCAGATTGTTCTAGAGCATTTAAACTAACAGTTGTTTCCAGACGATTTACTCTATTTTCTAGAGATCCGATATCTTTCATCGTAAACCTTTTATAACGAAAAGTATCGACAGATAGATCTCTTGTATTTATGGTATTTCCGCCATAAGACACAGCAAACAAAAGCATCTCGCCCACTTTCCTTTCTGGAGATAATGGTTGTAAATTCTCGATGCCCCGATTGATTTTTATTTGAGGTTTAAAGGTTGTATCATTATATGTAATGGCAATATGGTCTATTCTTCGATTATAGAATTCTGCAACATATGCGATCTGGCCGCCATCCCTCGGTATTTCTAGAGCGTCTGCTGGAAAAGTGTCAGTGGTGTCACTAACAGAACGAAAATCGATATGGTTTTTAAGATCATAGGAAATCCCTTCTTTCTTAGAAAGGTATGTAGGAATCATACCATAAGTGAATCTTGGAGCTACAGCACTAAAATTATAAGAATTTACAGAAAAATAATCTGCATTGGCACTATGCACAAAGTGTTGAAGAACCACAATAACATCTGTGACCCCATTGTATCCGGAACGTGTAATCGTAATGGGTTCGTAAAAATTATCTCGTTGCCCTCCATCAAATATTAAATCGTCCATTAAGTCGTCGACGACTCCGTCTGCCCTAGTTGTAGTTGCGCTTACAATCTTAACACCGTCATAGAGTAATGTGGAAAAGACAAGATCAGCAACAGCAGCGTCGGGGCATGTCAGGGTTATTGCTGATGTTTGCGTCAGAGTTTTTGTGCCCAATGTTGGAGTCAGTTTCTTGACCATAGCGAGTACAGTGTATGCTGCGGTTCCAGCTGGAACAGTGATATCCGCGCTAGTCGGATCCCCTCCTAGAGCAACCGATGTTGGGACCACAGTGCCGCCAGTGGTGTTGATAACCAACCAACGTGAAGTTTCTGTAAAAGTTTCACCAGAACCGACATTTATTGTTCTTGTAGTTGCAGAACCTGAGGGGATAGAGAAACTTCTCTGCACATCATACGAAACTGATGAGAGAGATTTAAGTCTTCCGCCGAAAATTGGAAAAAGGGAACTATTGTTGCCAGGTTCGTTGAGAAGCAGTTTACTGTCTGTAAGAAACAACTCGATATAACCAGCGAGCTCAGTGGTAGAGTTGCCAGTTGTTGGCGCCGAAAGTGGACTCATGTATTTAACATCACTAAGATTCTGTCCCGAAATCATCGATATATCGGATAAGTATATGCGAGTGCCCTTTAAGTCTGCAATCTCTACACTATTTTCTGCGGGGATTAGTTTTAATAATGATTTTATCCTACATCGACCAATTTTACCGCCAGCTGCGTTACGTAGAAAAACTTTTAATCCCGTGGATACATTATAAGTGGTCAACCAGTTATCTATTCCAGTGTTAATAGATGAGGTATCTAATGTAGCATTAACATAATTCTTATAAGATATCGTTGTAGATGTCGCTTCCTCTGTGGTAAAAGAAACAGGTTTGGGTATAGAAAAATCAGAATCTGCTGGTTGTACCAAACGATATCCGTTAAGAAAAGCAGTAGACTGCAAACCATTCACTTTACCTTTAACAGTCATAGTTAAAGATTGTTCGCTGCTCCCAGGTCCAAATTTAATATTAAACGGGTTTGTAATAAAATCGCCATTAGTTTCTCGAGTTCTCCTAGCAAGACCTATTTCTATATTATTAAAATCGTCAGGAGCTGCTTTTAGTGCAGCCGTTTCTCCAGATTTTAATATAGAAAAGGAAACAAAATTCAGTTTATTCACTACATCTGCTTTAGTGGTAAGAGTCATTCGAATACGATAACGATCTGCACCAGGAGAAGATAAGTTTGGAACACTTCCTTGGTTATCATAAAGAGCATCAGTATCTAATACACTAACCACATCTTGTGACACTTCAAATCCGACTTCAGCATCTGCAAGAGAATTATATCTGGAAACGGTTAGTGTTTGTTTTGGAACATAAACAAAATGCCCCTGGGAATAAAAAGTTGTTGTCTGTACAGTGAACAAAAGTCCCTTTCCGGTTGATCCGGGACTAGTTCCACTAGGGACGGTTGCAACAAGAGCAGATACTGCGGGAGAAGGTTTGAGTGTAGTTGCTGCCTTTGGATTCACGACAGACAGAACCTCTCCGTTCGCAAAACGACTAAACGCAGAATTTACACCTTGAATATCGGGAGAAACCGTGTCCTGTCCAGCAGAAATATACGATCCAAAAAGAATTGCTTTTTCGGTACCAGAAATTTCTTCTGCATGACTAACAGCAAACACTAATCCAGTATTTTGTCCACTAACGCCTGTTCCTTTCAGGTTGACACCGATGTAATCTTTAGCGGGTGATCCCGGAGGAGTAACAGACTCTAGCAAAACATATTCAGTTTTTACTGCACCAGAACCAGCTGATTTCGAACTTACTGCCGCACCATCTAAATATAGAGAATCGGCGAATCGAGTTATCTGCTTTTGCAGAATAGTTTGTAATTGTGTAAGTTCTCTTGCCTGAAGAGCACGCCCACTGTTAAACAGAATTTTTTGATATCCTGCACTGTCACTAAAGTCGTCGTGATAAACTGTAGTGCTCGTATCATTCGTGAACTTTGTTGCCATTTTAATCTATTTCCTATAAATCTATGATTATCTTTATGTCTTCAGTCTGGTCACTATCTCTTATCATAGCGACCCTATTATCTATATACATAACATCACCAGAATAATTGTCAACGTCTGCATACTGAAGTCCCACAGGGGGTAGCACACCGTCGACAATGACGCCTGCTCTGCACACAGCAGTCCCGACGGCAGCGGTATTGAAATTAAGGGTTTCGCCGAGAGCGAAACCATACCATCCAGTAGACAGAGTCTGGTGTACTCTCAGAGTTCCCTGAGTAGAAGAATCACTGTCGTAAAAATCGACTACAGCTGTTGCTCCGCTAGTTGCTCCTGTAACTATTGTGCTTGCAACTATTTTTGTTGGGTCGAAACCGCTTGTCGTTTTGTCCACCAGAAGTTTCTTTTCAGCAGATCCGCGAAAAGCAGTAAAGGCGACCTGAGGGGCTGCAGCACTATCATCGACTAGGGGACTTTTAATCAGTCCTACTTGTCTATAATCGCTTGTGGTCGGAAAGAAGTTTGATTCGCTTCCAACAAGTCTTGCGCTATACATAAGAGCAGAAGAATTCAGATCTTTTCTTGGATCTGCGCCAATTCCTTTTGTGCAAATAACAGGACGCAATACTGCATCAACGGCAGCTGCTGAGTCTGCTGCGTCTCGCACAGATGTGATCCAAGTTTTTTCATCATATCCTGCACCAAAGCTATAGTCCGTCTCTGCATCATTCAATTTCATGATCACCTGATAAATAGACCCGTTTGCGTCCAAAAGAGGAAAACATAATGCTGCGGTTCCGGATCCCCGGATAGTAAGAACGGGCGGTACTGTATATCCAGTTCCTCCAGATTCAACCACAATACTTAAAATTTCTCCACGTTTAACAGCTGCTGCAATTTGGACATCGTACTGTTGTTTTCTGGAAGCAGAAAGGTTTTCGGGAGATTTATAACCTATCTCGCTGGATACCTCAGGAACGTATTCTACAGGAATATAATTTGATGTTAGATATCGTCTAGAATTATAAACTCCAACATTAAACAAGAATTTCCAAACATATCCATCAGGAGTTACAAAAGCAATGAGACCCGTATTTGTGGGTTTATATATAGAATTTGCAACAACCCCAGATGCGGTTCGTCCTGTTTGTATGCATACAAACACATTATTCTGGTCAGTTATAACATAGTAAGGACCGACAATGTCTTTTGAAGACCCTATAGTTGTGTCCGAACTATTATTATCATCCCAAGAAGTATAGACACTTCCTGATGACCAATTATAACGGGGAACTACATAAGAAACATCGGATACTTTTTTAATAGATTGTAAAGAAGATTGAAATTCTAGAACTTCGTTAAATGAAGAATTTGGAACAGGAGGATTTGCGGCACCCACAGCAACTGTGGTTGGTGTTGCTGTAACAGAATCCCACTCTTCAGGTCTTCCGACTCCAATGTAATGAGGAATAGCGGGAATAGAAGGGACATCACCCGATGCTATCTTTCCTGCAAAATCATCATAGAGTTCGGTTAGAAGTTCTCTTTTTACTTTATCTGTTATTGATGCTGACATTATATTCTCCGAATATTCCTTTTACCACAAACCGTTTATTTTTATATAGCACGAGTCATCTACTGATATTGTTGTATTTGTGCTGAATACCGTCGAATCCCAACTAAACTTCCAGCAGTCGTTTGCTTTCGGGAAATCAGATGCAGTCGCAGTAGATGGGTTACCAGTATAAACAGTTTCAAACTGGACCCTTCCGGTATAAAGTCCCCTAAGAACCCAGTTGTTGATTCCGTCTCTATCCACACTATTGTCGTACTGGTACAATTCTAGGGTTGTACTGAAAGATTTATTTTCGTAAGGGGATTCAGAATTTTTATTCATTCCTGGGTAGACTCCCTTACCTTCAGCATCTTTCCAAGAAATTCTTATAAACGAGGTAGAAGTTATATTTCCGGCAGCAAAAGATGAAGGATCTAGATTTACATATCCAGGACTAGCTGCTACTGTAGAATTTGCAACAGTAAACTTTCTTCCGGGCCACTCATTTTTTCCTACATACTGTTGAAACCAGACGTCATTAAAATTATCGTTTATTTTAACTGCGGCATCTCGAAGAGTGTCTCCTGTTCCGTCATTAGCAGTGTTGCCAGTACTGATTATTCTTTGTGTGGGTATAGTTGCCATCGCTTTCTCTTATAGTTTATGTTTCTATGTTTTATTTATACGCCTAATTAACATTAGACCACGTTCTCGACGTAATCAGTTGTAGTATAAGTTGTTGCATCTGGCATAAAGACGTATGGTATACCTACTTCAACAGTTCCTACAACAAGACTAATACCAGAACGAAGTTCACCATGTGCATCGACTCGGCGACCTCCTAAGTTAGTTATCCTAGAAGGTAACGCTTTTAACTCAGCACTAGCAACAGAGGATTTAATACCAAGTCCTTTTAGCAATGAAGAAGAAGATGTTAGAGAAGCACTAAAAGAAGCAGAAAATCTAATGAAATTGCCGTTAATTATGGATGGTTCAGACAACAATTTAGATGTTACTGTGGGCACAACTGTTTTGCTAGATAAACCAGATACTGTAGAAAAATTGGATACAAGATCAGATGC
>TARA_B110000879_G_scaffold76427_1_pt1 | contig 10158 bp, 8 predicted proteins | sample TARA_B110000879 | Tara Oceans TARA_B110000879 (sample SAMEA4398094) | marine metagenome | biome: Polar Biome; feature: [SRF] surface water layer (ENVO:00010504); material: water (ENVO:00002006), including particulate matter (ENVO:01000060) such as... | depth 5 m
TCAGATGCCGCGTATTATGCGATGTTGGCGGCTAATATCATAGCGTAGCAGGGGATTAACTCGCCGGGATGAAGGCTCTATTGCCTGAGATGCGTTGGTTTTGCCATAGGTTTAGGCATAAATTCGGTTCGAGTCTGCGCTAGGACTAAACTAGGCTAAAAAGACGTGTGGAAACTATTCGCACCATTTAGCAGCAGGGATGAAATTAGATGATCACAATTGTATTAGTTGTCAGCACTGTCGTCGCCATTGCGGTGGTGATTCACTATGAGATTTTGTTTCAGCTGACCAACCTGATGCCGAAGCTGACCATACGTCATCGCTTTCGCATTGTGCTCGGTGTTCTCGGCGCGCTGGTGGCCCATGTTATTGAGATCTGGCTGTTTGCGGTAGCCTATTATCTGATGCACCAGGCTGAGGGCTGGGGTGAGCTGACGGGTGCTTTTTCTGGTAGTTTGATGGACTGCGTTTACTTTTCGTTTACTACCTTCACCACTCTTGGCTTTGGCGATATTGCGCCGATGGGGGATATTCGTTATCTGACAGGCACTGAATCATTGACCGGACTGGTGCTGATTACTTGGACTGCCTCGTTTCTCTATGTGGAGATGCGCAAGTTCTGGGGGGCTTAGCCCCTCAGGATTAGCCCCTCAGAATTAGTCCCGAGGGATTGCCTGATGATCTTCAGAGGTAGCAGCGCTAGAATAGACTCATTCAAGACCGCCCTTCCACACCACTCTTAAAATAGCGAACAGACCATGAAAGCAGTGCTCCTCGATTGCGACAGTCTCGGCCCCGACGATCTCGACCTCAGCGCCCTCCTGGCTCTGCCGGTAGAATGGACGATTTATCCTGAGACCTCTGACCGCGAAGTCTGTGAGCGCATTACCGATGCGGATATTGTCTTGACCAATAAGGCGCAGATCAATGCTTTGAGCCTGTCTCAGGCACCGCGTTTAAAAATGATTTCGATTATGGCCACCGGCACCAATGCGGTGGACTTGCAGGCTGCCGCCAAACATCAGGTAGCGGTGTGCAATGCAGTAAAATATGGCACTGGCTCGGTGGTGCAACATGTCTGGGCGCTGATTCTGGCCCTCACTACCAAGCTCGCCGACTATCAGCGTGTAGCCGTGGATGGCACCTGGCAGGACAGTTCGCTGTTTTGTCTGTTAGATTTCCCGGTTGAAGAGTTGCAGGGCAAGGTGCTGGGTATAGTCGGAGCTGGTGAGTTGGGGCGCGGTGTGGCGAAAGTGGCTGAGGCTTTTGGGCTTGAGGTGATTTATGCAGCACTGCCGGGACGTCAGTACCCAAATCAGACACGCGTCGACTTTGATGAGTTTTTAAGTCGTGCCGATATTGTCAGTCTGCACTGTCCGCTGACTGCCGAGACTACTAATCTGATCAACCAAGCCGAGTTGGCACTGATGAAATCCTCGGCGATTTTGATCAATACGGCGCGTGGCGGCATAGTCAATGAGGCGGCACTGAAGCAGGCGCTGTTGAATGGCAGCATCGCGGGAGCGGGCATTGACGTGCTGACCAATGAACCGCCGCGGGAGGGGAATCTGTTGCTAGACGAAGCTATTCCCAACCTAATAGTGACTCCTCACTGTGCCTGGGTGGCACGTCAGTCAAGGCAGAGATTGGTGAATCAGACTGTTGAGAATCTGCGCGCGTTTGTACAGGGTGAACCCTTGCCGCGCGCAGTTTAGGTATAAGCTCTAGCCTTTAAAACCCTCTTCGAGTTTCTTTTGAACCAGAATATTTTTCAGCTTGGCATACTGGGGCACACCATTTTTATAGGGTGGGTAATCCTCACCTATGATCAGCGGCTGGAAATACTCGCGAGCTTTTTCGGTGATGCCAAAACCCTCTTTGGTGATAAATGAGCGTGGCATTTTCTTCTCAACATTGGCGATCTTGCTGAGGGGCGCTTCACCCAGAGACCAGCTGTATTTTTTGCCGGTTCCACGCTCGATGGTCACCATGATTCCGCCTTTGCCTTCGAGGGCTTTTTCAACCGCACCCTTACCCACGGCGTAGGCCTGTTCGACATCAGTTTTCGATGCGATGTGCCGTGCCGAGCGCTGTAAATAATCCGCTAGGGCATAGTGATATTTATGGCCTAGGCTGTTTTTAACCATGCTGGCTAGTGTCTGGGCGACCCCACCAAGCTGTTGGTGTCCAAAGGCGTCTTTGTGTAATGAGCCGGAAATTAGTGCGCCGTCGGCATACTTGGCACCCTCTGAAGCGACAACCACACAGTAGCCTTTGTCTTTTACCGTGGCATCCACCTTGGCAATAAACTCGTCTCGGGAAAAGGGAATTTCTGGAAAGATAATAATATGTGGTGGGTCACCTGCTTCTTCTGCGGCCAAGCCGCCGGAGGCAGCAATCCAGCCAGCGTGGCGGCCCATCACTTCAAGAATAAATATCTTGGTGGAGGAGGCGCACATGGAGGCGATGTCGAGACTCGCCTCTTTGGTGGAGACAGCAACATATTTGGCCACTGAACCAAACCCGGGGGAGCAGTCGGTGAAGGGCAAATCGTTGTCGATGGTTTTGGGGATATGAATCGCTTGCAGCGGGTAGTTCATGCGGGCCGCGATCTGTGAGACCTTGAGGCAGGTGTCCGCTGAGTCGCCGCCACCGTTGTAAAAGAAGTAGCCAATATTGTGAGCTTTAAACACTTCAACCAGACGCTCATATTCCGAGCTGTCTTCATTGTGGTCGCGCATCTTGTAACGACAGGAGCCGAACGCGCCACCGGGGGTGTGCTTCAGTGAAGCCACGGCGGTGGGAGTTTCTTTGCTGGTGTCGATCAGATTTTCGTGAAGGGCGCCGAGGATGCCATTTTGACCGGCGTAAAGGGTGCCGATACTGTCTTTGTTGGCGCGGCAGGCTTCAATAACCCCAGCGGCGGAGGCGTTAATCACTGATGTGACGCCTCCAGATTGTGCATAAAACGCATTTCTTTTGGCCATGTAACTCTCTCTTCCCTGTAGTCCTTTGTGGAGGCGCTATGGTAAAGGTTTAGCTCTCTGTCAGGAAGCGGCAACTAGTGGCTGAAGGCCTTAAATAGTGAAAATTCGATCATGCCATAACTTCGGATAAGCGGGTTGTGGTTGGGGTGTCTACGATATTCGACCCTTGTTGCGGTGTTGATCTTGCCCCATTTAAACTGATAGAGCAGTTCAAGCTGTTGTTCACGGCCCTGGGGTTGCAGGTCGAAGTTGACGGTTTCATAGATAACTTGGCGATCGATGGTGCGGCCAGTGGCCAGTTTCAGGCTGCCTTGACCACTCTGAATCCGCAGTGGTTGGTGCAAGCTAATGCTCAAGCGATCTTCTGGCTGCCAGTTTGGTGAGCTGTTTAGGCCCAGAGTCCAGGCATTACTGTTGAGGGATTTATCGAGATTCAGTAGACCGGTTTCTTCCAAGCCGCTCTCGGTAGTCCCCAGATAGACGGCAAAGACGCCCTGCCAATTGCGGTTCAGCTGCACATGGCCATTAAGGCCATAAAAGTCCGTGGCGCTGTTTTTCAGCTGTCCCAGATTCTGTCCCAATGTGGCACCGAGCAAGCTGCCGTCTTCGTTGATATAGCCCCGTTGAAAGTTGAGGCTTATGCCTGGAGACCAGAGGCTGTATTCGAGCAGGCTGCCATGGCTGTTGAGTTCCCGATCGGGTGACAGCTGGCCGCTGACTCCAGGGCCGTCAAACCCTGAGTTATCAAACATTGAGCCTTCAAACATGCCGATGCGCAATGTACCCCGCCCCAAATCCACAGCGCCGCCACTGCTCAAACCATTGCGGGCAAAGTTTAGCCATGGCGCTGCAAAACTGCTGTCATCGCTACTGTGGTCAGGCGCGACAAGGCCATCGGCATAGACACCAAAGAACCATCCGGGGTTGGCATTGATGCCGACAAAGCGATTGAGACTCTGTTTACCGTTTATGTACTGTTCAGATGCAGAGCCAAACTGCAGGGCCAGATAGTCGGCCTGCAGAGGCAGACCCTGACTGTTGACTGAGTTAATGCTTTTACCCAGCTGCAAGCGTGCCCCATTGCCGAGGTTCCGCTCCCGATGCTGCAAACGGCTGACCGCTGATGACGATTGAACCTGATTAATCAACAGGCTGGCGTCGCGATAAAAGGGAAAGCCCTGCTGATCAAACAGGGCAATATTTTGGCCCTTGAGTGCGGCCGCCAAACTATTGCCGAGACCGGCGCCGGAGGTGGTAATACTGCTTGCGCCAATATCGCTTAGTCCACTGTTTAAACTGCTGTCGCTGGCCACTGCCAGAGCACCAACAGGTCGTGTGGCGGCCTCCAGATCTAAGAGTCCCTGACCATAAATGCTGCTGTCGCTGTAGATACCGGTTTTGTCTGCGGTGGTCAGCAGGCGTGTGACCAGCTCGTGATTGCCGACGCTGGGAAACATCTGTTTCAGCAGCGCCAGAGAGCCACTGACCACTGGGGCGGCAAAGGAGGTGCCAATGGCGCCACCATAATAGTGAGCGTTCGCTTCTGCGCTGGACTCTGTTGGCACTGGCCCCCAGATACGTTCATGGGTTTCGACACTGCCATTACTGTTGCCGTCGCCGCCCCCGGGAGCAGCCAGACAAAAGTCCGCCGCCACACCACAGCGGTTGGAGTAAAAGGCAATTTCACCGCTGTCGTCGACGGCCACCACCGCCAGCATATGGTCCTTTAATTCGGGAAACAGATAGGGCAAGCCGGGCAGTAACTCAGGTGAGTCAGCCTCTACTGTGTTGTCAAACTCATCTAAATTGTTGTAGGCATTGCCTGCCGAAATCACAAAGATTGAGCGCTGCCCGCGGGACTTATTCTGCTGGCTCAGGGCGTCGATACTGCGCCCAAATGCCGCCTCCACCTGAGTGGCGGAATAAGAGGTGATAACCCCGGCAAAGCCAAAGCTCATATTAATAATATCCACCTGATCGGCCATGGTGGTAAAGCGACTGGCAAAATAATTGTCATCGGAAAAGGTTATCTGCTCAACCTCGAGCGGGTCATAGGGACCCTCTCCGGAGCCCAGGGGTATTTCATAGGCTAAAAGGTTGGCGTCAAAGGCCACGCCGTGCATATTCAGGCCTTCTTGGCTAATCGACTGATCTCTGTTTGCGGCAATAACACCGGCCACTAGGGTGCCGTGACCCACTGCATCATTGCTTCTTGGTCTGCTGGCGCTGTAATCACTGCCGGCATATTCGACTTTATCGCCGCTGCCCTGGTCGAACTCAATATGCTCTTCATAGACACCGGAGTCGATCACCCCAACCGTCACGCCTGCCCCGGTGGCGCCGCGGCCATAGGCACTGGAGGCGTTGATCATGGCCAGCGCGCCGCTGCCAGCGTACTCGTCAGTTTCAAACTCACTGGTAAGTTCGGCCAAATTACTCGGGTCTTGGATCTGGTCGGCGAAGCTATTCCAGGGCGGTTTGCTATTGTCCTGGTTGCTGCCAGGGGGTGGAAGACTAATGCCATTGTCGGCGGATTTTTGCCCGCCTCCACCACCACTGCATCCGCAGAGGGCGATAAGAATTCCGAGAGCTAGGGTTGCAGAGGACTTAGACAGCAAGCGTTTACTCCATAAATAGAGTTTTTTCGATGATTTGTAGCTTAACTTTTAGACTAAAACGGCGGATCTTTAGGAGTTTTTTTAGGCTGGTGCCATAATCCCGCAACTGAAAAAACAATCGGCGAGCAAAAAGGAACAACATGCATATTCATATTCTCGGCATCTGCGGCACTTTTATGGGCAGTCTGGCGCAGTTGGCTAAGCAGCTCGGCCATCAGGTATCCGGCAGCGACGCCAATGTCTATCCGCCCATGAGCACTCAGCTAGAGCTGGCGGGAATTGAGCTGATCGAGGGCTTTGACCCCCAGCAGCTTGAGCCGACACCGGATCTGATTATTGTCGGCAACGCCATGTCTCGCGGTAATCCCTGTGTTGAATATATGCTCGATAAGCGCCTTGCCTACACTTCTGGCCCCCAGTGGCTGGGAGATAATATTCTTCGCGATCAGTATGTGTTGTCGGTCTCTGGCACTCACGGCAAGACCACCACCAGCAGTATGTTGGCGGCAATTCTTGAGCATGGCGGATTAAAGCCCGGGTTTTTGATCGGCGGTGTACCTTTGGATTTTGGTCTTTCGGCGCGTTTGAGTTCCGGCACTGGTGGCTATTTTGTGGTGGAAGCGGATGAGTACGACAGTGCCTTTTTCGATAAGCGCTCGAAGTTTGTCCACTACCACAGCAATACATTGGTGATGAATAACCTAGAGTTTGATCACGGGGATATCTTTGATGATCTGGCAGCGATTCAGCGCCAGTTCCACCATCTGGTGCGGATCTTGCCGAGTAATGGGCATCTTATTTATCCAGCTGATAACAGCAATTTGCAGCAGGTAGTTGATCAGGGCTGCTGGAGTCAGATCCAGACTTTTAATCACGCGAGGAGTGATGAGAGGGTTAACGAGACGAGTGACAGCATGGGTGGCGTTAAGAGCTCCGGCTGGCGCTATAAGTTATTGGCTGCGGATGGATCAAAGTTTGAAATTACCGATGCGAATAATCAGTCGGCACAGATCAGCTGGCAGCACAGTGGCCAGCACAATGTGCTGAATGCCATTGCAGCAGTGATGGCAGCCTCCACAGTGGGCGTTAGCCTGGAAACGGCATGTGCAGCTCTGTGTCAGTTTGTTGGCGTTAAACGGCGTATGGAGGTGATCTATGAGGATGACCAGGTTACGGTCTACGATGATTTCGCCCATCATCCCACCGCTATTGTCAGCACTGTCGAAGGACTGCGGGCAAAAGTTGGTACTGAGCAGGTCATTGCGATTGTTGAGCCGCGCTCGGCGACCATGAAGTTGGGCATGCACAAGGCAGCTTTAAGTGGTGCGGTGGCGGCGGCTGATTCTGCGATTTGGTACAGGGGGCCAGCGGTAAACTGGGATCTGCAAGCGGTGGCATCGGCCTGCACAGTACCAGCCATGGTGTGCGACCAGATTGATCAGCTGTTGGCCAGCACCTTGGAGCAGATCCACGGAAGCTCTGAGAAGTCCCATGTGGTGGTGATGAGCAATGGCGGTTTTGAGGGGTTTCATCTGCGTCTGGTGGCGGCGCTAAAAGCAGGTCAGTAGGAGCGCAAATGTTACTGGCTAAACCTGTAGTGAAAAGGTCACTGGCCCGTCATTACAGAGAGTTACCTGCATATCGGCGGCAAAAATACCGCTCTGAGTATTGATGTGAATGGCTTTGGCGCGAGTGGCAAAGTGATTGTACAGCGCCTCGGCATGGGCCGGCGCTGCCGCCGAGGTGAAGCTTGGGCGCAGACCTTTTTGGGTATTCGCTGCCAGAGTAAATTGCGAGACCACCAGCAAGCCGCCCTGAATATCCCGCAACGATAGGTTCATCTTGCCGTCGGCATCTGAAAACACCCGATAATTCAGCACTCTTTCTAGTAGCCGCTCGGCGCTGCTCTCGAGATCCTGGGGCTCTACCGCCAGCAGCAATAAAATACCCTGATCGATTTCGCCACAGACTTTGTTGTCGACGCGGACACTGGCGTGACTGACCCGCTGAATTAATCCAATCATGGGGGGACCCTAAATGTTGCTTTCTAGGTGATAGGCGAGCCGGTTGGTGGCGCGTACTAAAGCGTCGGTAATGCCGCGCTCGGATGAGGAGTGGCCGGCATCGCCGATAATATCCAGTTTTGCGCTGGGCCAGGCTTCACTGAGGGCAAGGGCTTGATTCACCGGGCAGACCATATCGTAGCGACCGTGAACGATGGTGCCGGGAATATCTTTGAGGATATGGGCATTGTCGATAATTTGATTGGGCTGGATAAATGCTTTGTTGATAAAAAAGTGCGCTTCAATGCGTGCCATGGCGACGGCCAAGTGGGGGTGGGTGAAACGCTCTACCAGATCAGGGTTGCTCTGTAGTGTGGCGCAGCGCCCTTCCCAGATGGACCAGGCCTTGGCGGCTGCCATGCGCTCAAAGTCATTGTCTCCAGTGAGGCGACGATAGAAGGCTGCAACCATATCACCGCGCTCTTCCTCTGGTATCACTTGGCTGTACTGCTGCCAGTACTCAGGGAAAATCCGACCAGCACCGTCCTGATAGAACCAGTTGATATCTTCATCGCGACAGAGAAAGATGCCGCGCAGGATCAGCCCCATGATCAGTTGCGGATACTGCTGGGCATAGAGCAGCCCGAGTGTGGAGCCCCAGGAGCCGCCAAACACTACCCAGCGCTCCACATCCAGAGTGGCGCGAATGGTTTCAATGTCTTCGATCAGTGCTGAGGTGTGGTTGTCGTCAAGCAATGCGTGGGGCGTGGAGCGCCCAGCGCCACGCTGATCAAATAGAATAATGCGGTATTTTTCCGGATCAAAAAAACAGCGATCGGTCACCGCGGTGCCGCCTCCGGGGCCGCCATGGACGAACAGCACCGGAATACCATCGGGATTGCCGGACTCTTCCACATAGAGTTGATGGGGTGCGGTAACTGCTATAAATTGGGTTTTATAGGGTCGAATATCCGGAAAGCGCTTGATCATTGAACTAGTATCACCTCGGCAGGGGTTTGTTTAGCCTGGTGCTTAGCATAGTCGAATACGTGCTGGATAAATATCTGATTGCAGCTAGGTGATTTCTTATTACTGATGGCTTTCTATCGGCTAAGGGCTCTTTATGGGCTAAGGGCTTTACAAGACGAATCGACGAGGGGCAATAAAATGGCTGAAAACAAGCGCTGTACATGGTGCGGTGATGACCCACTCTATCAGCAGTACCATGACCGCGAGTGGGGCGTGCCCTGCCGTGATGATCAAACCCTATTTGAGTATGTGACTCTCGAGGGCGCTCAGGCGGGCCTTTCCTGGATCACGGTGTTGCGCAAGCGTGAAACCTACCGCCAGGCCTTTGCCCAGTTTGATGTGCACAAAGTTGCGGCCTTTGATCAGGCGGATATTGAGCGGCTGCTGGAGGATCGAGGGATTGTTCGCAATCGGCTCAAGGTCGCCAGTACCCTTTCCAATGCGCGCCACTTTATTGAGCTGCAAAAAGAGTATGGGAGTTTTAGTAACTATATCTGGGGCTTTGTGAACGGCACGCCAGTGGTTAATCACTGGGCGTCGTTAGGGGAGATTCCGGTCTCGACTGAGTTGTCAGACCGGATCAGTAAAGAGATGAAGAAGCGCGGGTTTAAGTTTTTTGGCAGCACTATCTGTTATGCCTTTTTGCAGGCGGTGGGGGTGGTGAATGATCACACCACTGACTGTTTTCGTTATGGCCAAACAGCTCCCTAGGTCTAGGGTCTAGGCTTAAAGTAGTCGACAAGTATCTAGCCGACAATCACCATGTCGCGACCCATATGCTTGGCCTGATAGAGCCCGTTTTCCGCGGTGGATATGAGGTCGTCGATGCCGGTGCACTTATCAATTGAGGCCACCCCGATACTGAGGGAAATTCGCAGCTGATCGCCCTGGGCATCCATGGCCAGTTTGCTGGCCTGAACCCGCAGCCGTTCAGCAATATTCACCGCCGATTCGGAGTTGGCGGTGGGCAGCAATACCATAAATTCATTGCCACCCCAGCGCGCCACCACATCTTCCCCTCGCAGCGGTTCGCTGAGCAGGGCGCCAATAGCATGCAGCACTTCATCGCCAACATCGTGGCCATAACGGTCGTTGATAAACTTAAAGTTGTCGAGGTCCGCAAGCAGTACCGAAAAGGGCTGGTTTACCAGGCGGTACTGTTGGTATTTCTTTTCCAGTCGCTGCTCCATATCGTGGCGGTTGGGCAGCTTGGTGAGCTGATCCTGATGGGCAATTTGATCGACTCGACGGGACAGGTCTTTGTAGCGGTTGAGGCTCCGGGAGTGAGAGTTATCCATGGCAATGGCAAACAGGGATAGCACGGCAAAAGAGGAGAGAAAACGGACTACGGTGACATCTGTGTATGAGGGGATTGAGGCGAATGTCGGTGACGCATAAAAAAGCCAGGCTGAAGCGGCGAGTACGGCGCCCAGTATAAAAACACTGCTGCGATAACCAAAGCAGCCGACCAATACTGGAACAATAGTCAGACACCAGAATAATCCAGAGCCGTCCGAGGCT
>TARA_B110000879_G_scaffold212905_1_pt1 | contig 10141 bp, 1 predicted proteins | sample TARA_B110000879 | Tara Oceans TARA_B110000879 (sample SAMEA4398094) | marine metagenome | biome: Polar Biome; feature: [SRF] surface water layer (ENVO:00010504); material: water (ENVO:00002006), including particulate matter (ENVO:01000060) such as... | depth 5 m
TCTAATCTGAATTTCACCGTTAGAAGCTAGTCTGATCTGAGACGCAACTCTACCACCCCAATGGAAACCAATCCTTGGTGCAGTAGCATCGTTATCTGTTTGTGCGCCACCGTAGTTGTACTCACGTACTTCGATTGCCGCATGTGAATAAGATCCATTAAGGTTCTCGCCAGCAACTTCTATGTGCTTGATCTTAGATATGCCCGCTGGGTTTACAAAGAAGGATGTGTCATCTGCATCAATGAAACTAGCGGCATAGAAATTAGAACTTGCACCACCACCTGGGTTGGCGTTGTAGATAGCCAGATCAGAGTAAGCAGAATATGCTGTACCTGAGTTCCAAGTTTGTTGCCATAGACGCATACCACGACCAGACTTCTTAAACATAAGAAGGTTATCTGATCCACCAGAAGCGTCTGTGTATGATCTAAGGTGTAAATAATCAGCATATGGTGCAGTGTTATTGTTATTCCAAGATGTGAAACCAAACGTTAGGCGACCTGCCGCATCTTCATTTGGCTCAATAATTCTATTGTCTTTAGTGCGTAATTGTCCAGAACTTCCAGAAATATTACCAGTAATAATGTTATCAACTGTTAAACCCAAGAACCTTGATGTACCACCAAAGTCTCCAAAGTACGTTGAGTTGTCACTATCTCTGAAGATAGGTGAACGGACTTCGTTAGTACCTAAGAAGAAACCATCTTTAGTAGAGGCTTGTTCTACGCCATTCCAATAAAGTTCGTTGTCTCCATTTTGACGCCAGATTTGTGCCCATTCGTCGTTAGTATCATTATAGATACCAGCAACGCCAGCTCCACTTGACATGAATACCCAGTCATCGTTAATAGCATAACCTGCGTAACCATTTTTATTACCAGTTACACTGATTGAGCCATACCCACCTGTGGTTGTATCTAATTGATAAGTTGCTCCACCAAACTGAACAGCATTTGCACGAACAGTATTAGTAATAGATATTGAGGCCGGGTCTAAGTAATAAGCGTTATCGTCTGAGTCATAGAACCTGCTTGCATAAGAACCGTTAAGCGCTGTATGCGTACCTGTTACAACAACATTACGAGACATTGCCCAATCACCGTTAGAGTCTGTCCAGTTATCATCAGTAACAAATCTTAGTCTATCAGCCTGAGCTGCAGTTCCTTGAGTCATGCGAACCATTTGAGTACCGCCAGCAACAAGCGACATGTCATCATCGCCACGGAAACGAAGATGCGTATCAGTATCGCCGTTATGGCGAATATACTCATCTACATAAATTTGATTCAGTACTGATGTTGCTGCTGGATCAGCATAATAAGCTGTGTTACCAGAGTCGCGGAACCTTGCGGCATCCATATAACGCCCAGCTACAACATCACCGTTAGTTGTAATTGTTAATCTCTTTACGCCATTATTGATACCTGAAGTAATCTGTAAATTACCGCCAGAGTTAGTAGCCAAATCGTCTGGCGACTCATAAATCTGCCATTGATTACCACCGTTCCATTTTATACCTTCAGTTGGTCCCGGATCATTGAACGATAAGCTATTCAAGTTATTGATTGAACCGTTAGTCCAATCCCAAGAACCTGCAACTTTAGCTCCAGTTAAAGGTTCGATATAATAAGCTGTATTTCCTGCATCTCTTAATCTGTTTACATCAACTACGTTAGCAAAGATGTCATTAACAGTTAAATCACCGGTAATGAATGCATCGTTCTCAACTGTAAGATCTACTTCAACCAACATATTAGGTGTACGTAAATCTGATTGTACGTTAGTACGTTTTGCAATTGGAGGACCAAATTCTCTTGTAGCTCCGCCTGCAGAGTAGTTCATAAGAGAAACTACTCTAATGTAGCGAACACCAAGACCGTCTGAACCGTTAAACGCAGTGTGACTTGTCGGAAGTGTGTGAGTACCTTTATACTGTGTCCAAGATGTCGATGTTACATCAATTGCTGAAGCACCAAAGTATACGATACCATCATTAGTAGCAATAGGGTTTTTATCTTTGTCATATCTCGCAACACCGAGATAGAAGAAGCCGCCTGTTCCACTGATAAGTCTTGCCGCTTGCTCAACGTAAATGTCTTCGCCTGGTTCTACTGGAATAAAGTCTGATTGGAAATCTCTATATCCAGCAGTTCTTAATGCGTATGAAGAAGCGAAAGGTCCGTCTCCGTTTTTAACATATTCAGCTGTTGTAGCAGTTGCATTATCTTCTAAACCTTGCATAGGCTGAATAACGCGTTTGTCCCAATAGTCTGAAGCGTCAAACATTTTAAGATCTGCGAGGCCAGAGCCGTATGTCTTAAGTAAACCAAGATCTTCGTTACCGCCATTAAGTGCTAAGCTACCGAAAATACCTGCGCCGTATGCCTGGAAGTCACCATTCTCTGCGAACCAAAAACGATCTGCAACACCATTAAAGTTAATACCAAATGTTGAACGAGTATTTCTTGTTTCATGGAATAGAGAAGGATAGTTAGGGTCTGCTGTACTATTCACCATTCTAATCATAAGTTTTTGAGCAGACTTAACTTCGATTGGATATAAAGTATTATTGTTAATAGCTCCGTCACCGGCTTTAATAGACTTAAGTCTGTTTTGGCCTGCCAAGTCAGCGAAGAATGCTGGGTTATCTAAATCATAGAAGATAGGTGAGCGCATACTGTTTGGCGCAGAACCATAACCGTTTTCAGCACCAATTTGGTGGATATTGTTAGAGTATAATCTTGTAAAGTTATTTCTGTTAGCAACCAATGACCATTCATTATCTGTTTCGTTGTACAGACCCATTTCTGTAGCGCCACTTGATATGAAACCCCAGTCGTTACTAATCATATAACCAGCGTAACTATCTCTTTCACCCTCAACCATAATGGTACCCTTAGGACCAGATGGTGGCTCAATTGTTGTAGAACCAGTACCAACTTGAATTTCTTGGACTCGTATAACATTAGTAATAGATGTAGATGCTGGATCTAAGTAGAAAGCATTGTTGCCAGCGTCATAATAACGCGGTGCATAAACATCACTACTAAAATCAGCTGAGTTTGCATCGATATTTAATCTTTGTACACCTGATATGAATACTTTGTAAGTAGCATCATCAGAGAAACCCATATAGGTTGTCGTGTCACCTTTGTGACGAATATAATCTTCAATATCAATTTGGTTCATTACTGATGTACCAGCAAAATTACCGTAATAATCGTTATTATCAAAATCGTAATAAGTTGGGAAGTAAGCCATATCATTGGCATCAGCAGCAGAGATGCCGCCGTTGAAATCCACTCTCTTATTAAATAAGAATTTAGCTCTATCAGTATCAAATTGCGATGTAGCAGCAACTTTAGAACCGATTTCTAACCAACCAGTAGGAGTTGTAAATCTGTGAGCGGCGGTCGTGTTAGGTTCAAACTTAAAAGTTCCACCAGCATCAGAGAATATCGGAGATCTCATATCTGTGGTAGTTTTAGCATATGTTGGATATACGTTAAGCTGTTCTGTTGCGCCAGCAGTAAAAATAATCTGGTCGTCTGCGAAACCAATTTTAGTATTAGTATCCCCATCGTGTATAACTTCGCCAACAAGTGATATATTGTTAATTACTGAAGTTGTAGCAAAATCACCATAATACGTTGTGTCATCATTATCGTAATAACGTGATGCGAACATTGTTCCTGATGTAAGTAGGTTTTTATTGCCTCTCATTCTAACAGTTGCAGTATTGCTCATGTAGAAACCGCCACCTGAACCAAATCCAAGTTCATCCATTCTTAAGAATGTAGCAGTTCCATTACCAACAACATATGCATCATCAGCACCGTTAAGTTGCAGTGAACCTTCTATATGTAATTTATTATTAGTTTTCGCACCAGATGCAAGAACAGGAGTATGATCACCTTGAGTATAAGTTTTGGTTTGAGCACCAATAACAACTTCACTTGTACCAGTAATAACAGATAATGCAAAATTAGCACCAGAATCTGTTATGTAGAAATCACCGTCTCTATCCATAACATTGTATGAATTACCAGATAAGTCTCCGCGAATAGAGAAGTCATCTGAGTTTGCGTCACCAAATGCTAACAATTTGTTTGTTACTGCGAATGGATTACCACCGAATGTAGATGCTGTTTTAATGCTAACTGGTACAGTTAAAGCAAGTAAGCTATCAGAAAGAGCTGCTCTTGAAACACCGTTTGTATTTAAATCAATTGTGTTCGTACCAAACGAAAGCTTTGTACCAGAATTACCATTGTGGAATATATCAGAGTCAATACCAACTTGTGGTGCAATGACATTTACTGAAGCAGTCACAGAAGTGTTATTAACAGTAAGTCTTGCAGAACCACCAGTTGTTAAAGCTATCGTGTCAGCTGTAAAACCTAGCTTAGTATTAGTATCACCATTATGGAATAGATCAGAGTCAATACCAATGTCTGGAGCTAAAATAGTTTCGTTAAATACAGCAGAGTTTGCTGACATTGCGAGTTGTTGTACACCGTTAATATACAATTTATAACTGTCATCTGTGTCAAAACCAAAGTAAGTGTTTGTATCACCTTTGTGTATGATATAGTCGTCTATTTGAATTTGGCTAAGTCTTGATACACTACTAGGTACTACGTAATATCCGTTATCGTTGCTATCTTCAAATCTCGGTGCAACAACTTTTTTGTTTACATACATCTGATCTTTTGATAGAGTGGTGTGTAATCCAGCACCATCAACATTAAAATAAATCAAACCAGTCGTATTGTCGTTTGCAAATTTAATATATGTACTACCATCTTTTACAGCACCGCCATAAGTGCCATAAATTTCACCAGCTAATACAACATCATTTATGACTGATTCTCCTGCAGGATCAACCAAATAGTCGTTATCATCTGAATCTACAAACTTAGGTCCGACCACATTTACTGAAGAAGTGACTGCTGTATCAGTAACTGCAAGTCTTACAGAACCGTTTGTGTGTATATTTACTGTGTCAGATCCGAAGTTGATTTTGGTATTAGTATCACCATTATGGAATAGATCAGAGTCAATACCTAAAGTATTCAAAACAGAAGTATTAGCGGGATTAACTAAGTACGCGTTATCGTCAGCATCAAGGAACCTTTTCGCAATAACATCATTTCCTACAATCCAATTATAATTAGCGTCAGAATATGTGTTGTATGCAAAGACCGTGTCTAAGAAACCAATTTTGCCTGCAGTAGATGCGAGAACGCGGTTGTTTCCAACACCATCCATTGTTAACAAAGCTGAACCAGTATTGTTACCAATTTTGACCGTGCCTTCAAGTTCTAGGTTACCGGTAGCTGTATCGTTTACATCTGAACGTAAGAATTGATTTGCATGTAAGCCATCTACAGTATCAGCATCAAAGTTATTACCAGAACCTTCATCAGCAGTCGTAATAATTCGACCTAAATCTGTACCAGCAGATAACAATTTCCAATAATCATTCGTTTCATCCCAAAGGAAAGATGAATTAGTTAGTGTACCACGTTCAACTTCAATACCACCGTTTTCAGATGGTGCTGAGCCTGTGTAGTTACTGTTGATTACAATAATGTTATCAGCAAGTAGAATTTCTTCTGTATTAACTGTTGTAGTGTTACCAGAAATGGTAAGATCACCAGTAATAATCAGGTTGCCGTCAAATGTATCGTCTTGATCAGAACGTAAGAATGAGAGAGAGTCAACTCCGTCTAACAAATCAGCATCAAGACCAGATCCTGTGCCGTCGTTTCCAGCATACCAAACTGGTACACCGCCAATAGAAGGAACATTGGTAAAATCTGCTATAGTAGTATTAATCTTAAGCTGGTTGTTGTTACCAGCAATGAATACTAAACCATTCGCGGTATTATCATTGAATTTAATTTCATTTGCGCCTGAGGTATTTAAAATACTATAGTCGCCACTACCCGAATTTTTAACTTGTAGCGCACCTACACCACCTTCAAAATTCATTAAAGGAGTATTAATACCACCATCATTCTCAACTGTAATTGGAACTGATGATCCCGAGCTCGTAAGCTTAGTTGTGCCTTCTACTTGAAGTTTATTAGTAAAGTCATCGTCAGTCGTACCAATAAGTACGTTATTCTCAGATTGAAGACCATTCTTTACTATGAATTTTTTATCGTTAGCCACGGTTCACTCTCCCCAGGTTGGCGTCTTTGTGTTATTTATAACTAAACCTTAGTTAGTTGTCCAGCAAGTTTGTAGACAGTTGATCCAGAAGAAGCTGATTGTGTGGATATAATAACATTACTTCCACTTATTTCAACATCGTATACTCCAATAACACCAGCTGTAAATATAGTTGCATATTCTGTAGCAATAGCATCTGATCCATCGTGACATACTAATAACTTAGTTGTGTGTCTATTTCCGTTACTTGCTGCTGTAATAACATACTCTGCACCACCAAATGATGCTGTTGGGAATGAATGTAGAGTTGTCTTTGCTGTGGAAGTAGTCGTAGCTGTTTCAGATATAAAACTAGAATGTGAAAGATTTAAATCTCCATCAATATCTAAGTTTCCTGTAATTGTATCTCCACTAACATTAACAAATAATGTATCAGATTCTGTTTCGGTGTAATAAAGATTATTAAGTTGCCCAGCATCTAATTCTGTTTCGGTGTAATAAAGATTATTTAATTGGCCTGCATCCAATTCTGTTTCTGTGTAATAAAGATTATTAAGTTGACCGGCATCTAATTCTGTTTCAGTGTAATAACGTGTGTCCAAATCAGTTGATGTAACAGTTTGTGCGTGTCCAAATCCATCAAACGTAAGCCCAGTGGCCACAGACCCGCCAGTAAGAGCAACGTCTGTAATAACCGAAGTGTTTGCGTGTTCAATGGTGATTGACGTATTGGAAGCTTGGTTCATATTGAATGAGCCAGAACCCGTGACACCGTTACTTGAAGTAATTGTTACAGTTCCATCACCAACTTGTCCAACAGCAGCTGCAACAATGTCAGCAGCATGTTGACCATCTAATAGGTCAGCATCAAGTCCTGTACCATTGCCGTCAACAGTTATGATTGCCGCTAATAATTCTGCGGCTGTTTGATCTGCTGTAGCACTAGCTTCAATTAAATCAAGTTTAGCACCATCAACAGAAAGATCTCTACCATCTACAGTTCCTGCAGTTGTGATATTGCCTGTTGTGATATTTCCAAATTCATTTAATAAGACATTATAATTTGTTGTGCTTGTACTAAGAGCTAATGTACTATTCGCAGAATACCATTGGAAATCAGAAACACCAGATACCGCAGCTTCACCTGCAGCAGTTAATCGACCATCTGCGTCAACAGTAAATGTTGGGATTGCGGTAGATGAACCGTAGTCTCCAGCAGCAACTGTAGTTGCCGCAATATCTGTTACTACAGACATAATCGTATTGTTTGAAGTTACTGTACCAGTAACGTCTCCTGTTAAAGTAACAGTTAAATCTTGTTTAAAATCACCGTCAATTAACAAGTCACCTTTAATTCTTACAGCGCCTGCAACATTTCCACCAACTGGTGCTGGATCAATTATCAATAGTCCAGAAGATTCGATGGTTGAAGTAAGAGAATTGTTTGATGTATCGCCTAATTTTAATTTAGGTGAATTAATATCTACTGATGATCCGTCCCAATTAACTCTTAATAATTGTTCAACGCTCGCGCTTGAATTTGACTTACCAAATAATGCAAAGTCACCTGTTGATTCTGTTCCGTAATTGTATAGTCTAACACCGAGAGCTGAGTTGCCAGATGTGTCATTTCGCAATGGACCTATTAACGATTGCGGTAATGCACCGCTATTAAAGTTAAAAGATATGCCGTTATCTGAACTGTTATTAAAAGAGTCAGAATAAACAGATGATGTCGTGTTTAAAGTTAACGGATCGCCGAAAGCAGAAATATCTGCATAAAAAGATGAACCATCACCAGTATCAATTTGTAATGTATTGTTTGCAGTATTCCAAGTAAAGTCATCAACACCAGCAACAGCGGTATTACCAGCAGTTGTAATTCTACCATCTTCGTCGATAGTAATAACTGGTATTTGAGATGATGTACCGTATGTTCCTGCTGTGACACCAGTGTTAGCCAGCTCAGTTGTGAGCGTCATGACACCAGTATTAGAGAACGCTGTACCTGTTACTTTACCAGTAAGAGTGAGGTCTAGAGACGCTGCAGGAACGTTTGTAAAGTTGTTGTAATCTAAATAGTATGTACCCTGTTGACCATCTAACAGGTCAGCATCGAGGTTTGTACCTGCGCCGTCAACTGTTAGTAGTTCTGCAAGAATAGCTGCAGCATTTAGGTTTGATGATATATCAATAATGCTTTCAGTATTACTACCTGCATCGTACGATTTAAAATAAATCTTACCATCTTGTGTGTTGATGGCTAATTCGCCAAGATCTAGCTGCGCAGTTGTAGGAATTCTACCTGCGACACTACTGCGGCGTAGTTTAATTGTTGACATATCTATGCCTCCGTATTAGAATAGGTATATACCTTATGAATATAATATAGTATTTAAGCTTAGTTAAAAGCTTCCACCGTCAATTTCATCTACTTTAATGGAAACCTTACCAGAAGAGATAGTCGTATTTACGCCATCTGTTCCTTCAAATTCAAGTGTTCCACCTAATAATATATCTTGATTTGCTCCAGCTTCACCAATAATGGTAATCTGAGGATTAGTTACTGAGAATTCATTACCTGTTAAAGTTAATGCATTACCAGCTGTATATGTACCTGCACCTGAGAATTGATAGAAAGTAATATCATCTGAACCAAGAGTAAATGTTTCAGCATCAGCTACAGTAGCAACGTAACCTGTACTAGCGTTTAAAGTACCGTCTGTTACGAATTGGAAAGCTCCAGGAATTTCTGAAGATTGATTAAAGTATTCACCACGTGTAATGATGAACGGATTAGAAATATCGCCGATTGTAGTAAGTTCATAGGAACCATTTTCATCAGCGTTAGTCTGATCTTTTACAAGAATTTTATCGCCTAATGACCAAGTAATAACTCCGTCAATATTAAGAACAGCGTCAGGAGGAATTGCTATAGTGCTCGCACCTGAATTGAATGCGTATGTTCCGCCTAAGTCTGCAGTTGTAGCAGCTAAAGCAGCTGGAATAACTCTTAAACCCTGAGCGGTTGCATCAACATATGATTTAGTAGCAGCATCTTGTGTGCTAGTAGGATCAGCTAGGTTTGTAATCTTGTTAGAGCTTACATTAATTTCATTTGTATCTGAGTTAAGTGTAAGATCAAAACCAGAAGCGGCTACAGTAGATATAGTTCTACCTTCAGTCTTAACGTTTGCAACAGTTTGAGTTTGAGTAACTATAACCGTATGTAAACGCGATGATCCATCAGGATCTAATAGATAAGTTTCGTCATCTGTATCAACAAATCTTTCAGCTTTTACATCGTTATTTACAATCCAGTTACCTGTAGATCTTTCAGAATAAGCTGAGAAGTTAAACGTGTTATCTAAGAAACCAATTCTACCACCGCCAGCATATAGCGTTGATTGACTTCCTACACCGTCAGCAAAACTGATTTGTGATGTTGTTAAGCCAAAACCAATTCGCATCTGATTAAGACGTGACTCTCCTGCTGGGTCCATAAAGTAAGCTGAGTTATCAGAGTCAAAATACCTTGGAGCAAATATGTTGCCGCTAAATGTTGCGCCAGCTAATGTAGCATAATGCGTATCAACATGAGAGTAATCGATCCCTATAGCTACGTTTGCAGCTGGGCCGCTAGGTTGTGTAATACTAATACCTGAACTAGGACCAACTGGTGTAATATCAGAAACATAATCTGCAGTAATAGTTGCAGAAATTTCTGTATTAGATAATCTTGTTACCTGAGATGAACCTATCAGATCGCCGGTCAAAGAGATATTAAAGTTTTCGGCCTTGAGGTTCATTACATCGCCAACATCGTCGTTTACTGCAATAATACCTTCGTTATTCGCATTACCGTCTGTAAACATAAGACCAATAATATCACGTGAAGTTTCAGTAAAGTTTGGAATAGCGTTAGCTTGAAGCTCTAACGGAATTTCTGTAGCAAAGTCAA
>TARA_B110000879_G_scaffold66254_1_pt1 | contig 10136 bp, 10 predicted proteins | sample TARA_B110000879 | Tara Oceans TARA_B110000879 (sample SAMEA4398094) | marine metagenome | biome: Polar Biome; feature: [SRF] surface water layer (ENVO:00010504); material: water (ENVO:00002006), including particulate matter (ENVO:01000060) such as... | depth 5 m
ACAAACCTGGTATTACAGGAGATAATTTTGTTGTGTTCGTCCGTTATTAGACAGCGTCCTTTACTGCTTCTTGTTGTGCCTCTAAGATAAGAAGCGACCGCTTTAATCCTTCACGTTTGATATACGATTCTGTAATGTCCTTTGCGGTTCCAACAATAGCCTCAAAATCACCCCTGTCATTAAAATAAGGACGCTCTCTAAACTCTAGGATCAAATTTCGTTCGTTGATTCGTTTAATCTCCAAATTATAATTTAACTCAAATCCCTTTTCGTTCGAGAGCTTATTGAAATCAGAGTCTACTTTTTGGTTTATTTTATTTTGAGTTAATAAACTAGGAAGTTTATTAAACCATTCAGTTTTGTTATACCCAGTTACTTTTTCAATGTTATCAGTTACGAATATTGGCGCCCCTTTTTTGTCGAGGGTAAATGAAAAGGTGCCTCCATGTTCTAGAATAAAACGCTGTTGAGTAAGGATTTGAGATAAACTATTTTCGCTTTGGTGTAATTCTTCATTGTTTTGACTGATGTCCTTAAGACTAATGATAAATACGACAATCACCACACCAATAATGGCAAAAAAGGAAAGGAATATAATTTGAAGCTTAATTTTTATGGGGGCTAAAAAATCGTTTTGTGAGAGCACAAATAGAAGCCCAAATCTTTCTTTAAAAAGTTGAAATGGCTGATAACTGGTCAGATAGACAATCGAAGTTGTTGGCAATTTATGCAATAAATATCCAGCTTTATCAGCCAAGATATTGTTTGATATTTCTTGTTTATTCTGTCGATAGAGTTCAAACTTGGCTTCAAATTGTTGGCCGCGTTGAATACTTCTAAAACCAAGATTTTCTGTGAAGATTATTTTAGAGCTGAATTCTCCGGTGTATTGCTTATCGGCTTCATTACCTATCATTTCCATAACATCAATAACAGCACCTAAATACAGTTTATCCTTATTTTCTGTGCGCAAAGGGCTCATTATAATAGCCTTACCATCTTCTAAATGAAGCGTTTTTGGTTTATTAATAAATTGAAGGGGCAATAGTTTATCCTCTAATTGTCCAAATCCTTCTTGGGTTATTCCTAAATGATTGATGCCTATAAAGTAATATTGTTCATGATTATATATGTATACCGTATCTACAAAACTGTTGTATCTTTCTACTATGTGTTTGAGTCTAAACCGTAGTTTTTCGCTTTGATTGCTTACCGTATCGAATACTTCACCAAAATTATCGATAGCTCCTAAATAGGAAAAATCTTTTTTAAATTCAATTATTTGAGTTTCTAATTGTGCTGCAGTAAGTTCTAATTGTCGCTCAATGTAGTGTTGACGAGAATCAATTTGATTGGTTATAAGTGTACTGTAGAAAAAGTAACTTAGTACTATCATCCCAATAATAATTACAGGAAGGGCAAAGAATGTTACAGGACTTGTTTTTGCGAAATCTTTAAGCATAAATTTTATTCAAACGGTGCAAATTTACAATCTATCCTGTAATTTAACGAATAATAAGTACTTTAATCTAATTTATCTAAGAATTAGGACTTTAATCGTTGTTTGCGATTGCTATAGTTCCAACGTAAACTCTGCAATTTGGAATAGCGTTAAATTCGGCTGCTAGTGACGATAAAGTGGAGCCAGTTGTGATAACATCGTCAATTAATAGCACACTTTTGTTTTCAAAGATTTTTGGGTTCTTTATCTTAAATATTTTATCAACGTTTTCATGTCGTTCAAAGTGTGTCTTAGTTGTCTGAGATTCATTTGATGTGATCCGTTTGACCAAGTTATTATCAAGTTTTGTGTTAAGTTTTAAAGCAATAGATTTTGCAATAGAATCACATTGATTAAAGCCTCTCAATCTCTGTTTGCTTATATGCAGAGGAAGAGGAATTACGTAATCGATTGCCTTGTAACGTTTGTTTCTTGAAAGATGTTGACCAACGATTTGACCAAACTCTTCTCCTACTTTAATAATACCCTTATACTTAAGCGCATGCATTAAATCCTGTACCGTATTATCGGTTTTGAAATAATAAAAAGCAAAGGCATGTTTAACGTCACACTTACCCTCTAGAAGCTTTAGAACAGGGTTTTCATCAAAAACTTGAAACTTTGTTCGAGGCATCTTTATTCTACAATTCAAGCAAATAGCCCAATGACTTTTGTGAACCGGCTTTCGGCAGCCCGCGCAGATTTGTGGGTAGAAAAGTGAAATAATTTCTTTAAGCATCGGCTTTCGATGTTATCAGTATAATTAGCTTTGTTTGGCGTTATAAATATACTTAAAAGTAAAAAATGTCTGAAGTACCTGAGAAACAAGATAAACCCAACAAAATTCTTATTGCCTTATTAACCTTTTCTATATTGGCTAATGCGGGGCTTATGTTTATGTTGTTTGATGAAAAAGGAAAGACGGAACAGCTAATGGGTGAGAACTCTGAAATTACAGTAGAAAAGAATGATTTGGAGTTAGAGCTCAACGGTATGTTATTGCAGTACGATAGTTTATCATCTGACAACGACACATTAAATGCTCAATTGGCAAGCGAAAGAACTCGAGTAGAAGAAATGATTCAGAAAGTTAAGAATGGAAACTGGACAATCTATAAGCTTAAAAAGGAGACGGAAAGTCTGCGTACAATAATGAAAAGCTTTGTTCATACCATTGATTCATTAAATACCGCCAATATTGAATTAATGGCTGAGAATAAAAATATAAAAGGAGAATTAGGAAAAGAAAGAGATAAGTCAACCTTATTAGAATCTGAAAAAACTGAACTCGCTGAAAAAGTAAAAATAGGGGAAAGGCTTCAAGCAGTTTTTATTGAGTCTTATGGTCAGAAGGTTAAAAACAATAATATTCACAAGCGGACTGAAAAAGCTAGATCAGTCGAGAAAATTAAAACCTGTGTAACAATTGGTGAAAATGATTTGGCAAAAGTAGGCAAGAAAATAGTGTACGCTAGAATTATCGGTCCTTCTGGAAAAGTATTAACGCTAAATGAGGATAAGGCTAATATGTTTAAATTTGATGGTGTTAGAGGATTATATTCGGTTAAAAAAGAGATCAATTACGAAAACAAGGAAATTGATATTTGTTTGTATTGGGACGTAAAAACTTCAGTTACTTCAGGTAAGTATGTTGTGTATACTTATGCTGATAATCACGAAATTGGGAGTACAGAATTTATTCTGGATTAACTCTTGGTCTGTTGCACGTTTATTATCTATTTCAAAGTGCTCCGATTTCTTTTAGTGTTTTTTGGAGTATGTGCTTTTACCTTTTCATTTGCTCAAAAGGCTAAAAAACTTAAGCGTAAGGAGCTCGCTTTAATCGATGAAAAACTCCCAAATCAGTCTTTTAGAATATTTACAATTGACAATAATAAAGACTCTGTTTTTCTAAGAAAAAAGGCTAAAAAGGTAAATTTAGAAAAGAATAGAAGTCAAGTAAATTATTTTTCAAAACGACTACTCAAGACTGTTCAAGACCCAAAAAATATGGGCGTTGGAATCGCAGCTCCGCAAGTAGGGTTAAGAAGGCAAATAATTCTTGTTCAACGATTTGATAAGACTAATGAGCCGTATGAAATTTACATAAACCCGATTATTAGGAGCTACTCTGAAGAGCAGAAATCAGGGGAAGAAGGCTGTCTTTCCATACCAAATTATAGCGCTGAAGTATTTAGGCCTATCAATATTATTCTTGAATATTTAGATATTGATGGAAAAAAGCACATTGAGGAAGTCTCTGGATTTACATCGGTGATTTTTCAGCATGAAATTGATCACTTAAACGGTATTCTATTTACCGATCATCTTAATTCAGAATAGCAGATAAAGCTTAAAATAGTTCTATGATAAATTATTTTTGAGCCAGTTTTGCGGTGGCCTTTAATCCAAATGGAATTTCATCCAATTGCAACTTCATCGTTTCCATAGTAGCTGTGAATTGAGGGAGGAGTTCTTTTATTACCGGAAGAGAAGCAGGTAGTTTTTGAGTTCGATGGTTAACTTGTTTACCGTTTTTCCAAAATCTAAAACAGACATGAGGTCCTGTCGCCAAACCAGTCGACCCAACATATCCAATAACGTCTCCTTGCCTTACATATTTACCAGATCGAACTCCTGAGGCAAATTTTGACATGTGCAGATATTGAGTAGTGTAGGTTCCGTTGTGTTTAATCTTCACATAATTTCCATTGAACTTTTTATAGCGCGCCTCGATTACCTTTCCGTCTCCAACGGCTAAAATTGGAGTGCCAGTTGGAGCAGCATAGTCAGTTCCTAAGTGGGCTTTCCAACGTTTTTGTACTGGGTGATAGCGACGCATGGTAAAGCTAGAACTGATACGTCCAAACTTTAACGGAGACTTTAAAAATGCCTTTCTTAGACTTTTTGCATTCTCGTCGAAAAAGTCAATAACTTGATTCTGTTCAAATGGAAAAGCATAAAAATTTTCTTTGTGATGTTCAAAAAGACAAGCTTCAATAGCACCAATTCCAACACGAGTATCTTCCACCCATTTTTCAGTAAAAATCACCTTGAAACGGTCACCTTTTTGAATTCTATAAAAATCGATACTCCAAGCATAAATTTCACTCATTTCCATTGCTAATCCGGCGCTGCAGTCAATGTCAATAAGAGTTTGGTACAATGAGGAAGTAATAACTCCAGCAACCCCTCGACGAGTTTCAGTAACGTCCTTTTGCTCGACAGCTACATGCATGGTATCTCTTAAATCAAAGACCACATAGTCAATTGCATTGGCTTCATAAATAAAATATTCAGCTTTCTCTGTACTGTCTTTTTTACAAAGTACGGTATAGTTTTTACCACTTCTCAATTTGCGAACATCATAAATATCCTTAGATTTTTTGACCAAAAGATCAATTTCTGGCCAAGGAATATGATTAATAAGAAGGATGTGAGAAAGCATTTGATTTTTCTTGATTTTCCCTTCTTTTACGATAAAAGAATCAAGATTTAGCCCATAGGCCATGTTCACCTTGACCTCTGGGATAGAATCATTAGGCATAGAAATATCGGCTAAGTTTTCATCATCACCGCAAGATGTCCCAAGTAGTGAAAGTAGACTTGCGAAAAGGAAAATTTTTAGGAATCTTAGCACATGTCAAAAATGTTGTTTAAAGACTAAGCAATTTTGGTTTGTTTGGCTTGTTGTAAACAGAAATCTGTTTATTTTTATATTATGCAAAAACGGCTCATTTTTTCTTTTGTTTTATACATGTTTCACGTTTGCTCGAGTCAGGCTCAAACCACTACATTAGAGTTTACAATTGGTGCGGCTTTCTTTGATATTGGAATGTACAAAGTTTCCAAAGAAGTTAAAGGCGATTCAACGTTTTATGATGCAACAAGCGATGTCTCAATTTCATACTTATTCAGCAAATATCAAGTTCAGTTTACTAGTAAGTCCATATTTTATCGAGATACACTAATGTTGTGTCATGTTGATGTATTTGTGAATTCAGAACTTCGAGAATCTAATCATACTCAATACACGGGATCTAATTATAGGATTCACCGTGTTGATGAGGAGAAGCAAGTTAGAGATGAATTATTGAATACTCCTGCCATTTTTGTTACCTCATCTATGTTGTTTTTTGTTGAGCCGGAAGATCCAATTAAGTATTCACATAACTACGCTGAATTATTTGGATTTTTTAATAAAATGGAGAAATCAGACAAGAGTTCCTATGATATAATTAATAAAAAAACAGGAAGAAAGACAACTTACAACTATAAAAAGGGGATTGTTGAATCAACCGAAATTGATAATCCAATATTGACTTTTGGACATACTAGAGTCAACGATTAGAAATACATCTAAGAAACTATCAGGAAATTCTGCGTCTGAAATGAACAAGTCTGCCTCTAACGTTTTATATGGCGCTAGAAATGGCCATAGGAAAAGCGCTTATTGAAAGTGAACCCAACATAGGAATGGTGGAAATTAAGTGAAAAAGCTGGAAAGCGTTGGAATGATTAATAGAATTATAAGCTTGGCTTTTTGCAAAAAGTCTTCATACTGTTCGTAATTAAATTGTGCAAGAAGTTGAGGCTTATGCCTATGATAGGTAACCTAAGAAATAAGAATAGACGCGTTAAACGCAAAATAAGCCTTCGGATGTGTTTCTCATGAATTGTTTTATCCATTGACTTGTATTCAAAAAAGGAAATAAAAAAAGACGAGTATTTTTACTCGCCTTTTTTTTAAAGTGGTGGTCGAAGATTAAAACCATCCACGGTTTTTCTTCTCTATTTTTGCAATCGGACCAATCAAATTACCATATCCACTGATTTCCATCTTTACGCTTCCTACCAAAATTTTACTTTCTATTAGAATCGGAATTTTGTTTGCATCTGCAGTTACCCATACACTCATATCTTCTTCGCTTTTGAATATTCTACCTTCCTGAACTACTGGAACGAATTTGTGACATTTGAATGTTCCCAAAGAAACCTTCACCTCTTCAATTCCTCTATATTTCACATAAAAAGGCCACATTTCGTAATCCATAAAAGCATTAATTCTAAAGATTTGACCTTGTTTAGCGTTGCTAAAATCTAACGCTCTTAAGTAGTAGAAGCTACTCAGCATATCTTGAACATCAACTGGAGTTTTTATAGTTCCTCTAGCAGCAGTGTTTACTTGAGCTTGTTCTGGAACAAAATGATAATCTCTATTAATGATATATCCACCCTCGTTAACTCGTCTTTTAAATTTTCGCGGTGCTAACGTACTTTCGTCCATGTAAGTTTCGTAAACGTCTCTAACTTTATAAAACCATTCAAAAACGCTTAAAGTTTTCCCCTCACCTACAGCGTGAAAAACTGGATTTCCGTCTATGGCGGTATCTTGCTTGATAATAGTTAGGTCAGCAGTACCTGCGTCTAACCAGCCATAGTGTGCCCGGTAAGATAGCTTTTCTCCTTCTTGAAAAGGCTTCACTTTAGACAGTTTTTGATGCTTAAAGCTTTCAGGTTTTTCTTCTAACACTATTTTCTTATCAAAAGAAAAAAGCGCCAATACTGCTAGTCCTATTAATGTTTTTTTAAGTGTTTTCATAACTGTAATTTTAGTTCGAGTACTCTTAGACTAATACTGTGCCAAACTTGTGAATTTGCAGACCCGTTCCATTACATCTCATTTTTCTTAATCTATTTAATTTTGTACCTTTGAATGAATTGATATTATCAACAGAAGAAACATAAAGTTAAGTCTCTTGCAACGGCAATCCGCCGATATCTATTTCATGAATTTTCAGAGCTTCAGTTGACATTTGATCTATTCCTAGATCAATTTTATCATTTCTCAATTTCTTAAAATCTATTTCCTGTGAAATTTTTTTCATCAATTACTTTATTATTAATTACTTTATTCAACTTAGATGCTCAAGTTGTTAATTCCGATTTTCAGAAACTGTTCGATTTATATATAATGGATAAAAACGAAGAGTGTTACTTCCAGTCACTAAAACGAATGGAAAAAGACAAGTATAGAACTAGCCCGGAAGTATATGTGTTTGCCATGAGATCTGCAGTTAAATTACTTGACGATAGACATTTTACTGAAAATAACCCGCGTTTACTTAAAGATGCTTTAAAGTATGGCACTAAGTACGTTAAGTATAAAAATAGGACTGAGAACCCTGGAGATTATGACCTCTACTATTCTGTAGATATTGAAAATCTAAGATATATTGGCCTGGATGAGGCTGAGTATTATTACCATGAAAGTAAGTATAGGAAGGCTGCTTATTACTCTAAAAAAGTTTACAAATTGGCTCCTGATGATCCTCGAAATCAACTGATTTTAGGATTGGCACAGCTGACTAGGAGAAATACAAGAGAAGGAAAAGCAAATTTAGAGGCGGGCCTGGAAAATTTAGCCAATGAATCTAGCGATAAAGGGAACGAGCTTTTAGAAAAAGAAAAAGAAATCATTTATTTTTTAGCTCGAGCATCTTCTATAGAATTGGTTGGGATGCACAAACAAGAGCTTGCGCGAGAGATAATTGAAAGTCTGAGCATGGTCTTGACAAAACAGCAGCAAGAAAAACTAAATGAACAATTTCAAAATGAAGGCAGTAAGAGCTAGACTAAACATATAAGCGCTCGATTCTAGATGAAATCGAAGTTTGTATTTCGTAACTGATAGTTCCAAGTACTTCTGCCATATCTTTAATGTCCTTCAATGAGTTTAGAATGGTGAGCGTGTCGCCGGGTTTCAGGTCGATATCAGTTGCGTCAACCATAGACAAGTCCATACAGATACTTCCTACTATTGGAAGTAAATTATCTCCAATCCTTAAGGACCACTTGCCATTCGACAACCGTCGGTTTAATCCATCGGCATAACCTACAAATACAGTAGCTATTTTACTGCGTTTTGGAGCAACCCAACTTCGATTGTAGCTAACGCTTTCCCCTTTTTCAATCCATTGAATATGGGCAACTTTCGTTTTCCACACAAAGACATTGTTTAGAGCTTCATTTTCAACTGAATGTCCGTAAAGACCCAGGCCTAATCTGTGAAGCGTATTTTGGTCTTTACTAAAGCGCTCGAGACCGCTTGAGTTGTTCATGTGTGTCTTTGGTTGATAAGCCAGAAATGAGTTTAACTCATTAAACATAGCATTGAACTTTTCTGATTGTTCTCTAGTAAACTCATCAAATACAAGACTACCCGATCCGCTGTAATGAGAAAATACAGTCGCTATTTTAATACAATTAGTTTCACTCAATAATCGACTTACTTCTTCTATTTCGTTTTCTCTAAACCCCACACGATGCATTCCGGTATCAAAATTTAGATGTGCTGGATAATCTTTATTTGTATTTAATTGAGTTATGAACCTTTTTAGATTTATACTATTGATAATAACGGGCTCTAATTTGTGAGTTGTCAGTTCAGAAAAACGATCTGTATTTGGACTAAGAATTATTATTCTTTTCTTAACACCAGCTTGCCTTAGTTCTATTCCTTCTGAGATACTTGCAACTGCATAATATTCAATTGTTATTTCATTTTCAAAAAGTCGGGCAATATTTATTGCTCCAGCACCATATGAATTCGCTTTTAGAACTAGAATTAGATTTGCTGAATGATTAATTAGATTCTTGAAATAACTCAAGTTATGTAAAAGAGCGTTTTCACTAATTTCAAGCAACGAATCTCTAAATCCAGCCATCTATTTTTGATCTTTAGCCCTTTTATCTTCTTCTAAAGCTGCAAAATATGCCTCGCGAGAAAGAGGCTGATAGTTTTCAATGGCGCCCAATTCTACCAATCCATCATTATTGGTGAGTCTGTGAGAATAGTTTGCTAGGTTTCCAGTTTTCACACAAATCGCATGCACCTTTGTAACGTATTCTGCAATTGCCATAAGGTTTGGCATGGGCCCAAAAGGCTGACCCTTAAAATCCATATCTAGGCCCGCAACAATTACTCGTATTCCAGAATTTGCCAATTGATTGCAAACATTTGGAAGGTTATCATCGAAGAATTGAGCTTCATCAATTCCAACAACTTCTACATTATCTGCGAGCAAAAGAATATTATTTGAGCTCGGCACAGGAGTACAGTGGATAGCATTATCGTCATGAGAGACTACGTCCTCTTCAGAATAACGCGTATCGATTTGAGGTTTAAAGATTTCAACACGCTGTTTTGCGAATTGTGCCCTTCTCATTCTTCGAATGAGTTCTTCGGTTTTTCCTGAGAACATAGACCCGGAGATGACCTCTATCCAACCTGCCCGGTGTTCTTTTTCTATTTTATTTTCTAAAAACATAGTCTTGCGACAAAGCTAATCAACTAAGAAAATACCTTGTCTTTTTTGATACGATAAAGCTATAACTATCATGATAATTAAAATAAATTTGTTGTTCGTAGCGTTAAACAAACTATGCAACACAAAATTGAAGAACTTAAGCAGCAAATTCAATCCTTGAAAAGGGAGCTACTGGCATTGCCAAGCGTTGAGCTGAAAAGTGAGATTGGTGATTTGCAAGCTTACCTAAGAATTAGTACAGAACTGCTAAAGGCTCTCGCAGCATTCCAAGTTTTACAAAACATTGAGCAAGAAAGGGCTGAGAC
>TARA_B110000879_G_scaffold1804_1_pt1 | contig 10127 bp, 8 predicted proteins | sample TARA_B110000879 | Tara Oceans TARA_B110000879 (sample SAMEA4398094) | marine metagenome | biome: Polar Biome; feature: [SRF] surface water layer (ENVO:00010504); material: water (ENVO:00002006), including particulate matter (ENVO:01000060) such as... | depth 5 m
ATAGCGCCACAACCCAGTGGTTTGTTAGTTTGGTAGATAACAGCGGTAACTTGGACGCTAACAATGGGGGCTTTACGGTGTTCGGGAATGTGCTCGGTGAAGGCATGGATATATTGGATGCTATCGCATTATTACCAACAGTCAACCTTGGTACTAATACACCGGACGCTCCATTTATCACCCCAGCCTATGAGGGGCCCTCAAGTTTCGTCTATACCAGCGCAGAAGTAGTAGAGCGCTTCAGCGGGGCGCCGCATGTTTATGAAGTAAATTCAGGTAAATTATTTAGCGTTGTCAGTGTCGATAACGGTGCTGCTCTCGTTGCTCTGAACTTCAGTACTGTTTCTACCGCCAATGAAGTAGTCGTAGAGGTGGATCTAAAAAGTATAGTCAGCAAGAAAGATAGCTTCGATGGAATAGCGAGTTACACAACCTCAAATGGGCGCCTAACAATACCTTCCTTAGAGGTGTTTGACGGCAGTAGTGTCTCAGTCTTGACGAATGTAGTTTTTGTTCTCAGTGATCCGGCGAACAACCAATTTATATTGGAGTCTTTCGATGAATAAAGCCGGGCTTGTCATCTCGGAGATTTACCGAATTGTAGTCTTGGGGTAGTCTTGGTCTTTAAGCATAATCTGCGTTTGATAAAATAACTCTAAGGGATCTCGTCAATGGTTGCAGCGCGCGGAGAATTTAGCTCTCGATTTGGTTTTTTAATGGCTGCTTCAGGTTCCGCTGTTGGCCTTGGCAATATCTGGGGTTTCCCTACTCAAGCTGCCTCCAATGGAGGGGCGGCATTCTTGTTTACCTATTTGATCCTCGCATTTGCTCTTGCCTATCCTGCTCTTATGGCGGAGTTGATAATCGGTCGGCATGCTCGAGCGAACGCGGTGACGGCGTTGCAGGCTATTTCTCCTAGTACAAATGGTAAGTTATTTGGCCTAGTTGTTGGATTTTTTGGCATCACAACGGTTAGTTTCATCCTAAGTTTTTATGCGATCGTGAGTGGCTGGATGATAGCGTTTTTTATAGAGCCTATGGCCAGGCTATTAGGGGCCGACAGCGTATCGGCTTGGCTCACTAACGATGCAGTGCTGAGGAACGGTTTTTTTGTCGTCGTTTTTATGTTGCTGACGGTCTGGATAATCAGCGCTGGGGTGAAAGACGGTATCGAAAAATGGGCTTCTAGGCTCATGCCCTCGTTAATTTTGATTCTCTTTTTGCTTATTGTCTATGTGCTTACATTGCCCGGTGCGATGGAGGGATTAAAGGCCTATTTGCTGCCTGACTTCTCTAGAGTTTTTGATCCAGACCTACTGGTAAGTGCCATGGGTCAGGCGTTTTTCTCCTTATCTCTAGGTGTGGGGACAATGCTTATTTACGGGTCCTATATTCCTAAACATGAAAATTTACCGGTGGTGGGTGGGCTCGTAGCCGTCTTGGATATTGGTATTGCTGTAATGGCGGGTATGCTGATTTTACCTGCCATGTATGTAGCATTGGCCAATGGCGTGCCCATATTTGATGATGGAGGTGGGCTGATTGCGGGCCCGAGGTTAATTATTTCCGTTCTGCCAGCCTTGTTTACTAGTATGGGCTTTATTGGAATTTTTGTGGCTTTGGCATTTTTCGCCCTGATGACTATAGCATCGCTAACGTCGTCTATCTCGATGCTCGAGGTACCGGTTGCTTATAGCGTTGAACACCATGGTATACGCCGTAAGACTAGCGCTATAGTTCTCGGTGCACTCATTACCATTATATCCCTTGTTATCGTGTTTAACTTTGATGCGCTATTTGATCTGGTAGTCACATATACAACCGAAATCAGTCAGCCCTTGTTAGGTTTAGCCTTTTGTATCTTTGGCGGTTGGATTTGGAATCGCAATGAGATACTTGAAGAGATAAAGCAGGGCAGTCCAGACGCTGAATCCGGATTGTTTTGGAAAGTATGGCCTTTTTATATAAAGTTTATCTGTCCTGTGGCCATACTTATTGTCTACTTCCAATAGCTAACATTCGGCAACGGCATTAACGAAACGATCAATTTCATCAGATGTGTTGTAGTAATGAAGGGACGCTCGATTGACATCGCCAATATTTTTGGCAGCCAAGTCTAGCTGGGCGTTTTCTTGTCTAGATACAGAAGTGTTAATTTTTCTCTCAAGTAAATCACCTGCCAATGATGTGGCGCTAACTCCTTTTTTCTGGAAGGTAACAATACCTGAGAGATAATTTGAACGTTCAAGTACAGTGACGCTTTCTAGTGAGCTAAGTTTATTGTTTAATTCTTTGGCCAACTCATTGACTCGGTGTTGAATATTAACCATGCCAAGCTCATTGGCATATCTTACAGCCTCAGCCAGGCCAATTTTGCCTGAAATATTCCGCTCCCATGTCTCAAATTTTGTGGCGTCAGCGCTTAGCGAGTAGCTTGTCGAGCCGGTCCAATGAGCTGAATGATTGTCAACAAAGATGGGGCTAGAGTTTTCAATAGCAGCTGCACTGGCATAGAGAAACCCGGTTCCTCTTGGGCCGCGTAAGTATTTCCTTCCCGTACCGCACAAGAAATCACAACCCAGCTGTTGCGTATCCAAGTCGATCTGACCTGCTGATTGACATGCGTCTAGCAAATACAGAAGTCCGTTTTCCTTGGCTATTACGCCCACCTGAGCGGCCTCCTGGATGTCGCCCCTTTGACTGGCGACGTGGGTTAAAGCGATCATCTTTGTTCTAAGCGTAATGGCACTGCGAAGCTTATCTAGATCCACTAGACCTTCGTCATCACAAGGAACCAAAACGATTTCAATATGTTTTTGTTGTTGCAGGTGGAGAAGGGCTAAATAATTACTGACATACTCATTGTCAGCGGTAATGATTTGATCGCCAGCTTGCCAGTCGATGCTGTAAAGGGCCATGTCCCATGCGCGGCTGGCGTTTTCAATATAGGCTATTTGTGTGGGAGAACAATGTAGGAGTTTAGCGAACTCAGAGTAAAACAATTTGAGTTTATCACTGGCAGCATTTGCAGCTTCATAGCCACCAAGACTCTGTTCTAACTGTAAGTGCTCGATTACAGCGCTGGTGACATTAACTGGGCTTAAGGCACATCCCGCGTTATTGAAATGAAGAAGTTCTGTTACAGCCGGAGTATCTTTTCTGCAGCGTTCTAAATCGATTATCATGGTTACTCTCGGTATGGCGAAGTTGAACATCAGGGCTTATTTCTAAAAGCGGTGGTATAAATTACAGTCTAGGGTATTACGTTTCCTTTTGGAAACTAGCGGGCATCACAATGTGCTGCCAATTCAGCAAAAATAATGTAATGGATTAACTATGTCGGAAATTAGTTTAGATGAAAACTCCAAAAGTGAAATTATCGTGAAATTAAAACAGTACTTTGAGGATGAGCTTAATCAGCAGCTAGGAGGTTTTGAGGCGGAATTTCTACTCGATTTTTTTGCTAAAAGTGTCGGGGCATACTACTACAACCAAGGATTGGCAGATGCACTAAAGGCATTTGAATCTAAGCTGGAAGAATTTAGCGATCTAGTCTATCAATTAGAAGAACCTATCAATTAGGTGCTCTAAAGTTTGCTTACTCGCAAAGGAAGGCGGATAAAGAATTCACTTCCGCGGCCCTTAGACGACTCGAAAGTTATTTCACCTCCTAGCTTCTCGACTATTCTTTTTACTATCACCATGCCTAGTCCGGTACTCGTTGGGTTGATTTCTGAAAAACCGTCTTCATGGGAAAACTCCTGAAAAATTTTCTGTTTGAACTCTTCGCTCATACCGATGCCCGTATCACTGACGAATATCTCGATTCCTAGCTTTCGTTGGTAATAAACGGCTTTGTAGCCAATTTCTATTTTGCCCTTTTCGGTAAACTTAATCGCATTTGTAAGAAGGTTAAGGAGAACATGCTGTAGTCTCGATTTGTCGGTTTGGAGCAACAGGTTTGCAGAGCTGTAATCAGTATCAAAACTAAGCCTTTTTTCTAAGGCAGCAGGCATCATCATCTCTTTGGTTTCGTTAAGTAAATGAGTGATTTCTACTTGTTCAAATTCGGGTTCGAAATTGTCCGATTCTATTTCCGCCATTTCTAACAAGTCGTTTATCAGATGGTGCAAATGACTACTTTGCGTGATGACCGTCGTCATATGCTCATGGGTGGCTGTATCGAGCTCTAAGGGATGTGCGTTTAACAGTCGCTTTGAATTTGCCAATATCAAATGTACTGGAGTTAAAAACTCTCGGGAAACATTTCGTAGAAAGTCACCTTTGGCTTTAGTTTCGGCGTGTACAAGAGCAAATTCTTGATTCTTAGAACGAACAAATTCAGCCAACGCAAACAACAACATGATGGCGGCTGATATCACTAGAAGTTCGCCAATAAGCGTTGCCGGTTCGGTTTTTTCAACGATATTTAATTTATAACCAAGCATCGAAACATAAGCGATGATTAGCAGACTCCAAGTGCAGAACAAGTACAGGGCTACTTTTGATCCCTGTGCGGCGGCAATGCCCGCCATGATAAAAACAATAATAGCGACAAATAAGCCCAGTAACATGACTGCTTGCAGATTACTTCCAGAGATTTGATCAAATGGCAGCACAATAAAGTACAGGCCAGTTGGGATCATAGAATAAGCGATAAAACGCAGTACGATAAGGGCTCTTCCCCGGTATCGATTTTCTAGGTTAAGGGACTGCCCAAGCAGGCAAAAACTTATAATCATTATCGTGCCAGATATATAATTCAGGCGATTGCTCAGCTCAACGGATTCGCCCCAAAACCATACCTTGCCCATTCCAGAAAGACAAAGGAAAAAGATTAAGCTGCTACCAAAAAACATGGTGTAGCCAAGAAACTGTTTGTCTCTGAGGGAAAAGTAGATGATCCAGCAAATGCAAAAGCAAAGAATGAAGAAGACAAATAAGCCACCAAAAAAAGCTATCTTAGTTTGCTCTTGCAATGCCAACTCTTGCACTGTGCTCAGGGTAAGTGGCAACTCCATTCCTGATTGTGAAGTCACGCGCATAAACACTTGGGTGGTGTTTCCTGAGGCCGACATTTCAAAGGGCAAGACTGGGTTTCTGAACCTTGCTTTTTGGCGACTGAAGGGCACCGTGTCGCCAGTCTCATAACTCTCAACCGACTGATCACCGCGGATAATATAAAACTGGATAAGGTCGATATTCGGTGAATCTGCACTTAGTACCAATTCTTTGCCGGCAAGGTCATCACTTGTAATGTTAATGTTGAACCAATGAGCAGAATCAGAGAAACCCAAGGTTGGTATAGATTCTTGGGAGCGCTCCCAAGTAACGCCGTTACCAAGAATGTCGGATATTGTGAGAAGGCGGCTAGGGTCTTCGTAATGATCCAAATACAGCCCTAAAGCTACCGGAAGCTGATTGCGGGTTACGTTGAGCTCCGCGCCTAATCCAGCCTGAGAAAGAAGTAAAAACGGTGTAATACACAAAAAGCTAAGCAAAGCGGAAGCCGAGTGTTTAATCAACATTCTTAGAAAATTGGTCTTTAGATCAAGCTGATGCACAAAGCTGGCGCCCATTGCCCTTAATAAGGCGTTAGTATAATTCATCAGCTGAAAAATACCGCGTTCGAAATGGTCTCTGGTGATTTTTTTGCGGTCAAAATCTCGCGTTTGGGTAAGATTTCCGAGTGGGGTCCAGCTAAACGATACACTTTGCCATGTAAAGTCTCAATTGGGCGCTGTGATTCGCATTATGAGGCGCGTGATTTGCTGGACTATCAGTTCCCCTATTGGCGGGTACTGTATAAACAAGAGTTAAGAGTTAAGAGTTAAGAGTTAAGAGTTAAGAGTTAAGAGTTAAGAGATAAGATCTAGAGCAGCACGTAACCCGTGTTTTATACTCGGCTATTTACTGTAGTGGCTATCGATTTCCCCCCAAGTTTCACCATCAGCCGGCTAATCTCATCCCAGGGATTGAGGGCTGAGAGCCCCTTTATGGACTGGTCTATTAGCTTTGAGTGGTCTAGCAGTTGCCAAATATCATCGATTGTTAGGCGCTGTAGAGCGCTTCCAACAGGTTGTTTTCGGTTATACCAAACTCGCGAGGCCTGCATTATCGCGTTGACACCTTGGCCTTGTTGGCGTTTTTCTACCATGGGTTGGAGACTTCGGATCTCGCGAGTAAAGGCGTTAAGTATGACCAAAGGAAACAGACCTTCACTGCGTAGGCCCGCAAGGATTTTCTGACTTCGACCTAGCTCTCCGCTAAGAGTCGAATCAACAAGGTTGTAGACGCTGTAGCGGGAGCTATCCGCAACCACTTGCATAACAGTGTTGGCATCGAGGTTGATTAACTCATTGGTATTTTTGCCAGCGAGTAACTTTAACTTTTCTATTTCTTGCATCGCTGCCAGTAGATTCCCTTCGACTTTGTCCATCAGTAGTTGCAGGGCGGTGCCATCTGCTCTAATGTTCTCTTGCAGTAAGCGCTGTTCTAGCCAAGCAGCAAGTCCCTCGCGATTGACAGGCCAAATTTGCACCAGCGCGCTGCGAGATTCAATTTCTTTAAACCATTTGGTATTCAGTGTGGCGGCCTCAAGCTTGGGGCTGCTAACGAGTAGGATGAAATCGCTTTTCGGGTCCTCGAAGTATTGGTGAAGTGCTTTTTTTGCTGTGTCGTCTAGCTTTGCGGTTGCAAATCGAAGTTCCAATATTTTCTTTTCAGCGAACAATGAAAGATTATTAGTGGCGTGGTGAAAGGAATTCCAATCAAAACTTTTGTCGATGTTAAAAACTTCTCTTTCATCGAAGCCTTGCTTGCGAAAATGTTGTCTTATGCTGTCTGCCGCTTCTTGCATAAGCAAAGGCTCGTCCCCGGCAAGCCAAAAAGCTGGAATTGATTCTTTGCTGAGGGTGCGAGCTAGCTGTTCTGGTTTGAGCTTCAGATCGACATCCCCACTGCGTCCAACCGTCGAATCAGTTGGCCAACTAGTTCACGCCGCATTTCGGCAGATATGATTTCCACTTCTTCGCGGTTGCCGCTGATATTTTCAATATCTTCGAAATAAATCCGTTGAACCACTAGTGATTCTGGTTCAATTATGTAGCTTGCATTTTTCCCAAGTGCGATCGTGATGGACATTCTCAGCTCATATTGAGCGGCCCTTGCGCGGGCATTGACAGTCACCGGCCGGCTGACAACTTGCTCGTTCGTGACAAGCAGAATGGCTATGCCAGATTCAGACTCTGCAGTGCCAATGCTGTCAATAAGGTTAAGTGAGACGCCCGCGGACTCTAGACTGCCTCGCAACAATCTAGCGAGTTCGCTACTGGGTTGTTCAATGCTGAGATGGAGGTTAGACAGTTCTGTTGAAAAACTCTCATTTCCCCTAAGCGCAAATCCGCAAGCGGATAGACTAAGGGCAGCAATGCTGACAACAAAACTGAATAGCAGGTTTTTCATGCTAGTTAACCACAATATTTACGAGTTTGCCGGGAACGACGATTACCTTGCGAATAGTGCCGGCATCAGTAAAACGCTTTACTGCCTCGTCTTCCAGAGCGAGGGTTTCCAGCTCTTGTTTTGGCAAGTCTTTGGCTACTTCTAGTTTTGCTCGCAGTTTTCCATTAACTTGAACGACTACCAAGATACTGTCTTGGGCCAATGCTGTAGGATCAACTACTGGCCAAGTTGCGTCTATGACGGCTCCGCTGTGGCCTAAGTGTTGCCACAGCACATGACTAAAATGAGGCACTATCGGCGCCATTACAGCAATTATAATTTCTAAAGACTCCTGTACCACCATTTTATCGTGTTGTGACAAAGGTCCGCTTCGAGTATCAATAAATTTGGTGGTCGCATTTAACAATTCCATAGTCGCTGCTATAGCTGTGTTAAAGGTGTTTCTTCGGCCGTAGTCATCACTAATTTTTTCTAGAGATTGGTGAGACTTTAACCGAAGTTTTCGTTGGTCTGGACTTAGCTCTGTCTTCGAAATTTTAGCGATGCTCACAACGCCGTGATCTGCCACTATTTTCCAAAGACGCTTGAGGAATCTATAGCTGCCTTCAACTCCGCTGTCTGACCATTCCAGTGACTGGTCAGGAGGTGATGCAAACATGGTAAACATTCGAACTGTGTCCGCTCCATATTTTTCGATAAGAGGAAGAGGATCAACAGTGTTGCCTTTAGATTTTGACATTTTGGTGCCGTCTTTGAGAACCATGCCTTGAGTCAGCAGTTTTTTGAAAGGCTCATCTGACGTAACAATACCTGCATCTCTCATTAACTTATGGAAAAAACGTGAGTAAAGTAGGTGCAAGATTGCGTGCTCAATACCGCCAATGTACTGGTCTACCGGCAGCCAATAGTTAGCGCGGTCATCTAGCATGCTGGAATCGTTGTCGCGACTCGCGTAGCGCGCATAGTACCAAGATGATTCCATGAACGTGTCAAAGGTGTCTGTTTCGCGGCGAGCCAATGCTCCACATTTTGGACAATCAACTTCATAGAATTCAGCTAACTTACCCAGTGGTGAGCCGCTTTCATCAAACTCAACCTCTTCAGGTAGTAGGACAGGTAATTCGTCTTCAGGGACGGGGACGGAACCGCAGTCGGAGCAATTTATGATCGGGATAGGCGCTCCCCAATATCGCTGCCTAGATACGCCCCAATCTCTTAGTCTGAAATTAACGGTTTTTTTACCTTGATCATTGGCGGCAAGGTGGGCGGAGATGGCATCGAAGGCCTCGCTAAACTCCAGTCCATCGAATTGATCAGAATTGACTAATACGCCTTTGCCGATAAAGGCTGCCTTGTCTAGATCACATTCCTCATCATCAACCGGTTTTACAACTTGTTTAATGGAAAGGCCATACTTCTTGGCAAATTCCCAGTCCCGCTGATCATGACCAGGGACAGCCATGACCGCGCCAGATCCGTAACTCATAAGAACGAAATTAGCTATAAAAACCGGTACTTGAAGACCACTTATGGGGTGAATGGCTTTTAAGCCTGTGTCCATTCCCATTTTTTCCATGGTCGCCATATCAGCTTCGGCTACCTTTATTTTGCTCTCACGTTCTATAAAAGCTTTTAAATCTTTATTTTTAGCTGCTGCCTTGGTGGCGATAGGGTGCTGGGGCGCCACCGCTACATAGGTAACTCCCATTAATGTGTCGGGTCTGGTGGTGTATACGGATAGCTTTTTTAACTGGGGATCAGTCTCGCCGGCAATTTCAAAGTTAAGCTCCACACCTTCAGAGCGTCCTATCCAGTTACTTTGCATAGTTTTGACTTTTTCAGGCCAGCCATCGAGCTGATCCAAATCATCTAATAATTCTTGAGCGTAAGCGGTAATTTTTACAAACCATTGGGGAATACTGCGCCGCTCGACGATTGCGCCAGATCTCCAGCCGCGACCATCGACTACCTGTTCGTTAGCCAATACTGTTTGATCCACGGGGTCCCAATTTACTTCGGATTCTTTTTTGTATACAAGGCCTTTGTTAAATAGTTGAGTGAAGAACCATTGCTCCCACCGGTAGTAATCCGGGTGACAGGTGGCAATCTCTCGAGACCAGTCATAGGCGTAGCCTAGTTGTTTAAGCTGCTCTCGCATATAGTCGATATTGCTATAGGTCCATTGCGCAGGAGGGACATTGTTCTGCATCGCCGCATTTTCTGCCGGCAGTCCGAAAGCATCCCAGCCCATGGGCTGCAAGACGTTTTTGCCTTGCATTCGCTGATAACGGGAAATGGCGTCACCAATAGAATAGTTCCTAACATGGCCCATATGAAGGTGCCCGCTTGGATAGGGAAACATAGAAAGGCAGTAGTATTTCTCTTTGCTGTGATCTTCAACAACTTTAAAACTATTGTTATCTTGCCAATAGGTTTGGGCGATTTTTTCTACTTCTGCAGGATTGTATTGAGGGTCAGTCTTATTCATATTCTTTTCAAGTTATAGCAGTCAGCGCATGGCGCGGAAAGCGTAGTTAAGTTACAGCTAATTGCAGCTGGGCGTATAGTGGGCGTATAGATAATAGCTAAGCCGGTAACCGTACTAGCGAAGGATAACCTAGACTGCCACCACTAGTAAGTGTCTGTGTAAAAAACGCTGGCTC
>TARA_B110000879_G_scaffold91271_1_pt1 | contig 10124 bp, 5 predicted proteins | sample TARA_B110000879 | Tara Oceans TARA_B110000879 (sample SAMEA4398094) | marine metagenome | biome: Polar Biome; feature: [SRF] surface water layer (ENVO:00010504); material: water (ENVO:00002006), including particulate matter (ENVO:01000060) such as... | depth 5 m
TCTGTTTGGTGTGATTTGACGAATGATGGTTTGGATAATAAGCTGGTTATCAGGGCAGATGGAACTACGGTTTATATGACACAAGATATCGGCACTGCATTGTTGCGTTTAGAGGATTTTCCGAAAATCAAACAACTAATCTATACTGTAGGAAACGAACAGGATTATCATTTTAAAGTGTTGTTTAAGATTTTAGAAAAGCTAGGTTACTCTTGGGCTTCCAATTGTTACCATTTGTCATACGGAATGGTGGACTTGCCAACTGGAAAAATGAAATCTAGAGAAGGCACAGTCGTTGATGCCGATGATTTGATGGAAGAAATGAGTCAGAAGGCCAAGGAAATAACTACCGATTTGGGGAAACTGGAGGACCTAGAAGAAATCGAAAAAGAAGTGTTGTATAATTCGATTGGAATGGCTGCTCTCAAATATTTTATGCTCAAGGTTGATCCCAAAAAGAAAATGTTATTCAATCCCGAAGAATCAATTGATTTTAATGGGAACACAGGGCCCTTTATTCAATATACACATGCTAGAATTCAGGCTATTTTAAGAAGGGGTAAAGAACGTAAATCGGTTCCCTTTGTTGAATTTGAATTGGAGGAAAAAGAAAAATCTGTGTTGCGTTTGGTTAAGAAATTACCTGAAATTATTGAAGAGTCTGCCGTTAACTATAGTCCAGCAGTGCTTTGTAATCATTTATATGATTTGGTCAAGGCATACAATTCATTTTATCAGTCTATGCCAATTTTTGATGATGAAAATGCGGTTCAAGAAAGTTTTAGAATTGAATTAACTAAAAAAGCTGGAGAAACGATTGGTTTTTGTTTGACCTTATTAGGCATAAATGCTCCAGAGCGCATGTAAATTTCTGTATGTTTAAACAGTTAATAGTTTTTTTAATAATCTGAAGCACAGGTCTATAGATTCGGAATTTCTCTTTAACTCTAGCATTTTTAGAGGAAGTAAGTAGAACGATTGTAACAATTGTTTTTTTTATATTATCAGTCAACTATTGTAAAAAGTCAAACCCACTAACAAAGACATCATTAAGTGAAGAAAAATGAAATCAATTTTTGATTTTAATTTTCCTCGATATATTACAGCCATTATTCACCGGTTCCAATTTGTAAGCAATTAGTTTCTCCAATTTTCTGAAAGTATTTTGCAAGTAACAATCGTTTAATAAAATCGTCGTCAACTAATATAAAATTCATAAAATATTAGGCTTTTTAAGCCTAAATGTCTAGAATGAAATTAACTGTAAATACTCAGATTTACTACTTTTGATTTCATTAATTTAGGTCCAAAAAGTTAAGTAAAAGGCACATATATATGTTTGAAAATTTATCAGAAAGATTAGAGCGCTCGTTCAAGATTATAAAAGGTCAAGGCCAGATAACTGAAATTAATGTTGCCGAGTCTCTAAAAGATGTTAGAAGAGCTTTATTAGATGCTGATGTTAACTACAAAGTAGCAAAAACATTTACTGAGGAAGTAAAGGAAAAAGCATTAGGGCAGAATGTTCTAAATGCTGTTTCGCCAGGGCAATTGATGGTGAAGATAACTCAAGAAGCACTGGCTGATCTTATGGGTTCAGAAGAGGTTGAACTGAACTTATCCAATGCTTTTACAGTAATCTTAATGGCTGGTTTACAAGGTTCGGGAAAAACAACTCATACTGGTAAACTAGCTCATTTTCTTAAAACCAAAAAGAGTAAAAATCCGCTTTTGGTGGCTTGTGATGTTTATCGTCCAGCCGCAATAGACCAGCTGCATGTGGTAGGTGAGCAAGTTGGAGTTGATGTTTTTTCGGATAAAGAAAATAAAAGCCCGGTTGACATAGCTAAAAAAGGAATTGCTTATGCTAAAGCAAACGGACAAAATGTAGTTATTGTTGATACTGCGGGTCGTTTGGCTGTAGATGAGGAAATGATGCGTGAGATTGAAGAAATCAAACGTGCCATTAATCCGGCTGAAACTTTGTTTGTAGTTGATGCTATGACAGGGCAGGATGCTGTAAACACGGCAAAAGAGTTTGATGAACGATTGGATTTTGATGGTGTTATTCTTTCCAAATTGGATGGAGACACAAGGGGCGGAGCAGCGTTATCGATTAGAAGAGTAGTAGACAAGCCTATAAAGTTTGTTGGTACTGGTGAAAAGATGGATGCACTTGATGTGTTCTATCCAAAGCGGATGGCCGATCGGATTTTGGGAATGGGCGATATCGTTTCATTAGTTGAAAAAGCCCAAGAAAATTTTGATGAGGAAGAAGCTAGAAAACTTCACAAAAAAATAGCAAAAGATCAATTCAATTTCAACGATTTCTTGAATCAGATTCAACAGGTTAAGAAAATGGGAAATCTTAAAGATTTAGCTGGAATGATTCCTGGTATGGGGAAAGCATTAAAAGGAGTAGATATAGATGACAACGCTTTCACACCTATTGAAGCCATGATCTATTCTATGACTGATGAAGAAAGAGAAAACCCTACCATAATTAACGGAAGCCGTCGAAAACGAATAGCCAAAGGCAGTGGTGTTGATGTGCCGGAAGTGAACAAACTCATCAAACAATTTTCTGAAACCAGAAAAGTGATGAAATTGATGGGTAATAAAAATAATATGTCTAAAATGATGGCAGGCCTCAAAGGCGGATTGCCAGGTAAAGGAATGTAAATTAAACTAGTATGATTTTATTAGATGGTAAAGCAACATCTGCAGCAATTAAAGATGAAATTGCTCTTGAAGTAGAACAACTTAAAAGCAAAGGTTTAAAAGTCCCACATTTGGCTGCAATACTTGTAGGGAGTGACGGTGCAAGTCAAACATACGTAAATGCTAAAGTAAAGGCTTGCGAGCGAGTTGGTTTTGAAAGTACGTTGATTGAACTTCCAGCCGATACTTCAGAGGATAAGCTGCTGCAAACAATTGATAAGCTGAATAACGATCCGGAAATTGATGGATTTATAGTTCAATTGCCTTTACCGAAACACATTAATGAAGACAATGTTACATTGCGTGTTGCTCCAGAAAAAGACGTAGATGGATTCCATCCAGAAAATGTGGGAAGAATGGCATTAGGACTGCCGACTTTTTTGCCTGCAACACCAAATGGTGTTATGGAAATGTTGGGTCGCTACGATATAGAAACCTCAGGAAAACATTGTGTAGTTATTGGTCGAAGCAATATTGTTGGAACACCCATGTCTATTTTGATGTCTCGTAATTCTAATCCCGGAAATTCTACGGTTACTTTGACGCATAGTAGAACTTCGAATTTGAAAGACGTTTGTTTGAGTGCTGATATCATTATTGTCGCTTTGGGTAAACCCAAGTTTTTGACAGCTGATATGGTTAAGGAAGGTGCAGTAGTAGTGGATGTTGGAATTCATAGAATTGAAGACTCCAATAAAAAATCGGGATTCAGGTTGGTTGGTGATGTAGATTACGAAGCTGTTGCTCCTAAATGTTCAGCGATTTCTCCAGTTCCTGGTGGAGTTGGTCCCATGACTATTGCTTCACTATTGCAAAATACCCTCAAAGCAGTAAATCAGAATTAGAAGTACAAAGGCAGCTTGCTGCTGTTAACTCTCGCAATGTATACAGAGTGAATAGTCGGGCAACAATATTAACCTTACTCTTGGAATAGGGCCCCCGCAACGTCTGCAATCGCCAAAATCAGGGTCGTCAATTTTGTCCATTGCTATATTTAGTTTTTGAAATTTAAACTCCACTTGGTGTAACGTCCGTTCATTAATGGTTTTGTTATTAATTGCGTCCATCCGCCTAATTCTAAGGATTGCATTTTCTGTAGAAATTGATTTAATCAATTCTTAAAGTTCCACAATACGCAATTTGGTTTCTGCCAGTTCAGAAATGATTTTTTGCTTTAGAATAGCTTTATCCATTATGCTAAGGTATAGAACATCGGATTAACTTTTGGACATGCCGAAAACTTGTGATGAATTTGAGTCTGTATCGAATCAGTATTTAAATATTTTAATCAACCTAATTTCAACGATTACGTCATACCTGAGCAGGCAGGAATCTATAAACTAAATATCATATATTTTCGTTCGCGCAGGAATTACGGTTGATTTTTCGCATAAAAAAACCTCCAATGCAGAGCAAAGGAGGTTTCAAATAAATTTAGTTTGAATAATTAGTCAGTAGCCAAACCAACATAAAATTCAATGATTTTTTCAGAAGTATTGCCTAATTTATCCTTAGATACAACCTTTACTGTATACTTAACCTTCTTCTTTAAGAAACGGTTTCTTTCAGAAATATCTAAGGTTTGAGCTGAAGAATACAAAGCCAATGGAGCATCGTTAATACTATACATGATAGATTCTGTACCCACATGATCATCAGTTGCACCTAGATAAAGACGTGTATAGTTTGGGTAAACTTTCAGCTCTTTTTTGTTACCAATAGGCTGTATACTGAAGTTATTGTAAATTTCTGGAGCAATATTGTCCACAAAGCAATTTGAAGTTTTTTCTTGCTCTTCGTTGTTTACGTTGTCCGTCGTTTTAAAATTAATAGAGTGGTATCCGTCATTTGGAATAGCGAATTCACTGTATGTTTTGTATCCAGACCCATCAATTTGATATTCCATTTTTTGCACCCCAGATTCGTAATCTTTTGAGAACAATTTGATCGCTGTTGTTTTATTGATATACAAAGTATCACGAGCAAAGAATTGAGGAGAACCATATCTTATTCCAGTCGTAGGCTTAACGTTGTCCATATAGACATTCACATACTTGTTTAGAGAAAGGTTTTGAACGTTATCAGTAGCATCATACTTTACAGAATGAGATCCTCTTACATCAGGAAATTCAATTTCTGAAGAATAATCGAAGCGATCTTTTTGATCTGTTCTGTGGTAAATTTTATTTACACCAGCTTTATTATCTGTTGCAGCTAAACTAACGGTAGTTCTATTAGAAACGTAAGTAACTCCGTTACTTCCTTTAAATTCATCACCATTGATTGTATGAGTAACCACTGGTGGAATCTTATCTAAGTAAAATTTGAAGGCTTGTTTTTCTTCAGTGTTCTTAACATTATCAATTGAGTAATAATATAATGTGTGCTCGCCATCTTTTAAATAAGCAACACCAAAATTTCCGCCGTAAGCATTTTCTGCTCTACCATCAAAACTGAATTTTGTTCTGTTTACTCCCGATAGATTATCAGTTTTAGCTAAATTGAATTTTGTGCTAGGAGCTAGAATAGTTCCATTATAAACTATTCCTACAATAGTGTGATTTGATGTTGGAGCTGAAAGGTCAACTACAAATTTGTCACTTTTTAATGCTTCTGCATTACCAACATTATCATGAGCATACCACGAAAGATTAAACTCACCTTCTTTATCCAAATTACTGGTTGCAGAGTAATCTGACCAAGTAGTTGAATTTACGGCAGAATGAATTTTTTCAACTCCAGAAACCCCGTCTCTAGAAGTCAATGTATACGTCAGACTTTTTCCAAAATATAAACGATCGCTTCTGTAACGAGGGGCGCCATCATATTTTAGACGTGTAACAGGAGCTAGACCATCAGCGTACAATTCATACATAACCTCTTGTTGAGGCTGAATTGTTTTCTTCGTTTCAGGATTAACGGCATATCGACTTCTCATATAGTTTATGCCTTCGGTATCCAAATACATTGGATTTGCATATTTCGAAGTTAATTTACTGGTTAAATCATATTGCTGTCCACCTGGTGAGGTAGAGAACTTGAAATAGAGTGGAAGACTTTTTTGTACATAAGTGTTTCCATCATTGAGATATACTTTCTTTTCGTGTTCAGGAACCACTGGCTCTTGCGCATTGACTGAAAGTTGGATACTAATTGCTATAAAAAGCACATAAAATAATCGTAATCCTTTCTTCATAATATTATATTTTAGTATGTAAAAGTAGCATATTCTTAAAATGTTAAATACTTTAAATGAAATTAGTTACTTATTCACCATCAATTAATCAGGAGTAATGATCAAATCTGAAATTAAATCTAAAAAAATGAGCAGTAAACTTAGTGTCCTGTTTTTTGTTTTTGCAATTGGAATTACGGGTTGTAATCCGAATAGAATTTACAACGAACACTTTGAAACTGGAGAAGGTTTACAGTGGCTCAAGGCCGATAAAAAGACCTTTAATGTAAATATTGAAGATGCTTCTAAAAAATACAATGTGTACATAACATTCCGATATGCAACTGGTTTTGCTAAGACTGATGCACCGGTAACGTTATCGCAAAAAACACCAAGTGGTGAATTAACATCCAATAATTATGCTTTAAAAATTAGGGATGATAAAGGTGATTACATAGGTGAGCCTGGTTACGATATTTGGGACAGTGAGCATATGATTCTAGCCGAGGTTAAATTGAAAGCAGGGATACATCAATTTGTTCTGGAACACAATAATGGAGAAGGAACTTTATTTCCAGTATTGGATGTAGGGTTGATTGTCGAGAAGGTGGAGAAGTAGAGTATGGATAAGCTCAGTTTCCATTTAAGTTAAGAATTCGTTACTTCAGTTAGCACAGCGAACAATGAAAAGATACATTGGTTGTAACATATTGACGTGGCCTCGTTTTATCTGCATCAATATTCTTTAAGTAGAATTGATTTGGATAGGATAAGGATAGATAATCGCAAAGTAATCGCCACTGCAATTAATTTACGATCGATATTAAAACCATTATTTAGTATTCTAGCACTTAAGGAAATATTCTTTATTGAATAATAAGTCTTCCAGTAAATAATCCGGTTTCATCGTCTTGGACAACAACTAAATATGCTCCAGCAGAAAGAAGGTTGCAATCCAACTTGATTTGTTGCTCTGCAATTTCGTAATTTACATTACCAATAATAGTTCCCATAGTGTCGTAGACTTTAACAGATATTATTCCTGTTGGGTCTATGAAGCGATAATGATTGTATTCTAAAGAAATGTAGGTTTGATTCGTAGCAGGGTTAGGCTGTATTATCAGACTGTTTTCTGATCCAGTATTAAATTTAATGGTATTCAATACCTTATTTGTAGCCATCGGGGCTTCAAAATCAAAAACAATATCAGCTTTGTTTGGAATCAATTCACCTTGTTTTACATTGGCTTTAGGAAGAACGTTAAATGAAATGAACCCATTACTCGCTTCTTCATTCCTTCCACTATCTGGCAATAGAATGTTGCTAAATCTAAAAGTGATTAGGCGTCCTTCAATAGACATTAAATATTTGTGACTTGAGGTTACATCTGTAATGCTCGATATATCGATTCCTTGCGGTAATTCATTGGTAATGAATACGTTTTGAGCGTAATATGTCCCAACGTTTTGAAAACGAATTTTATACTTTAAGTCCTGGTTTTTTTCGATAAAACCTTCATTTCCTTCCCCTTGTGGATATACAGTAAGATCATTAGGATCAATGGCACCTACAATTGGATTAATGTCTGTATAACTATTGTCATTGGTATCACAATCATTTGAGAAATTAGTAATTGTTGCAGATACTGAAAGTAAAGAACCCATAGTAGCGTTCAAATCAACGGAGTCAACAATAGTTAAATGGTAAGTTGTAAATGCCTTTACAGTATCGATATTCCAAGTGTAGATAGAGTTACTTGCATTGACTTGAGAACTGCTCCACGCAATAGAACTAGAAATTGGAATTATTTCATTGTCCAGCGTGATTATAATATCAACATTATAAGCATCAAATGCACCCAAATTCCTATACACTACAGAATAGTCATTTTGAAACTCTCTTCTTAAAGCGGTGGTTCCTAATGATATACTTAAATCTGGACTGGTGCAACTTGTTTCGACTCCAAAGTTGTTGCCGCAGTAGGTTTGACCAGAGCTTAGAGCTAACGAAAATCCATTGGCATTGCAGGTCGCAGAATAGCTAGTTGTTGGCTTGTGGCTTATAGTGTATGTTCCTAGTTCTAAAAAGAATTGATAATTTCCACTTTTATCAGTAGTTGTATATCTATCTCCAGGAGTCACTTTAATTAATAATCCAGGTATTCCTTTTTCACCAGTTCCTTGAATACAGTCTTGGTTGGCATCATGAAAAACTTTTCCACATACCTGAATTCCTGTTCCTTCCTCTATGTTTATACAATTGTCTATGCTTTGATTTGTCAAGACTTGTCGATATCCAGCAGGCCATACTACGATAATTGAATCAATTGAAGTTGCATTCCCAAGTCCAAAAAGGGCTTTCAATGAATTTTGACTGCCTGCGCCACCGCCTGTTTGAGCTGAAATTTCTTTCATCTGCCAAATACTAGTCCCATTAAACGTTGCCTTCACCATTACCTTGGCTCCAATCGCATTGCTGTTTGAATTTGTACCTTTAAGTTTGATACACGACCAAGAGTTACAGTTTGCGAGATTGTTTTGGAAGAATACGTTGTTCTCGTTGGAGTGATTTCCGATGATTATGTCTATATCTCCATCATTGTCGTAATCACTCCAGGCATGTGAGTAAGAGTTCCCAAAGTCTTCTGATAAAGGATTAGCAGACTTTGTGAAGCTGCCGCTTCCATCATTTGTGTACATAACATTAGCATCGGACTGGTCGTTGCAAACGTAAAGGTCTAAGTCACCATCATTATCAAAATCAACCCAATTACTGCTGCTAGAATGTCCACCATCCTTAACGACAACTCCACTCGTAATTTGAGTAAAAGTTCCATCATTATTATTGCGGTAAAGAAAGTTGTCTTGACCACTAGTATTGGTTACAAAAAGATCTAAGTCCATATCATTGTCGTAATCTCCCCAGCTGCAACCTACAGAATTTGCTGAATCAGCCGTGATACCAATTGTTGTCATTTTCTCAAAAGCTCCGTTTCCATCGTTTTTAAACATCGAGTTACCTTGACTATTGGTAGCGGGAATAAATACATCCAAGTCACCATCATTATCATAATCGGCCCAAGTAGCTCCTATGTTATACTTAGCTTCCTGTACTAGTTCTGAACTCGTGATTTTGGTGAACGAACCGTTCTTATTGTTTTTGTACAAAAGGTTAAATTTTGTGGGCATATAATCGGTCACAAATAGGTCAAGATATCCATCACCATTGTAATCTACCCAACTTGCTCCGTGGCAATACCCGCTGTAGCTAGCAATTGCTCCTGTTGTAATTTTGATGAAGTTTCCACCTCCATTATTTTTGTACAATGCGTTCAGTGCCCCAACATTGTTTGCTACAAATAGGTCTAAAAGGCCATCGTTATTATAATCGCCCCAAGTACCGGCAATTGAACTTCCTTTATCACCAATTATAATCCCAGAAGTATTTTTAGTAAATGTTCCATCACCGTTGTTGTGGTAAAGGTAACTGGGTTTATTTATGTTGTATTCGGCTACGTAAAGATCATCGTATCCGTCGTTATCGTAATCGCCCCAAGATATTCCCCATGAACTAGATGCATCATTAGATAGATCAGCTACTGTATTTTCAATAAAAGATACTGAAGTTTGGATACTCCAAGAACAAGTAGCGAGATTAAATGTGGCTGTTTCGTCACAAGAGGTTGCAGGTTCAGGAGTTTGGATGCAACTTACTGACTCTAAGGTTACTATAGCTGACTTACAGTTGGTTGTATCCGATTTATAACAAATTTGATAGGTTAAAGTCTGAGTTCCAAAAGGGGTATTTGGAGATACATCTATTGAACCATTTGAATTTAATGTCAAGTTAGCATTAGTAGCAACTGTTGTTAAATTAACTTGAGCAATAGTAATCGTATTTCCATTTAGGCTATCATTAGCTAATACATTTACGACGTTAGTTCCACCTGTAGTTCCATTAACGAGACCAACTGTATCGTTTATTGCTGCTAAAATAACCAATGACAAAGAAGTAGAAGCAACGCAAACAGGGTTATTATAAACGATACCTGAGTTAGTATTAACTGCTCCAGCTGTAGACAGCTGTCGACCAGCCAAAAATATACCTGCTCCTGAGCTACAAGCTCCATTATGAGAAAGAAATGTTCCTTTCAATACAGCTGAAGCTCCTAAACTAATCGCTCCAGTTGCAACTCCAGCTCCACCAATCCAAAAAATATTACAACGCC
>TARA_B110000879_G_scaffold212959_2_pt1 | contig 10116 bp, 8 predicted proteins | sample TARA_B110000879 | Tara Oceans TARA_B110000879 (sample SAMEA4398094) | marine metagenome | biome: Polar Biome; feature: [SRF] surface water layer (ENVO:00010504); material: water (ENVO:00002006), including particulate matter (ENVO:01000060) such as... | depth 5 m
ACCAGTTGCGGCATCTACTGTACTACCTAATACATTACCAACTGCACCAACTGCACCACCGACAACATTTCCAGCTGCATCAAATGCGCCACCTACTGCATTTCCAGTTGCACCAAATGCACTATTAATTACATTTCCGGCCGCATCAACCGTTTTACCTGCTATTTCTCCAGTTGCTCCTACTGCCCCACCTATCACATTTCCGGCCGCATCAAATGTTTGACCTGCTACATTTCCGGTTGCTCCTACTGCTCCACCGATCACATTCCCCGTAGTATTAAATGTTTGACCTGCTACATTTCCAGTGGTATTGACTATCCCTGTTAATATATTTCCAGCAGAATCAAATGTGTGTCCTACAATTTGACTGGATTCTGATATCACATCACGAATTCCATTACCATCGACTAAACTTTTACCATCTTTATCATTTGATCCACACCCACCCTTTCCGCCGCAACTTCCACATGCTCCGCCGGAACATGATGGACATGCTGGACATACCGGTGGTACTATTTGACTTTTTAACATGAATTTATCACTACCTACCCCAAATAAAGAACTACCTGATGTATAATTTTTCCAAAATTCAGAACCGTAATCACCTTCTTTATCTTTATCTTTATCATCATCGCTATCATCATCGCTATCATCATCATCGTCATCATCATCTTTAGTACTAAATGTTGGATCGGCAACTTCTATATCCTCACTATTAAATCTAGCTACATTTCGCAAATCTGTCTTATTATCACTATCAAAACACAATAAGGCAACCAATGTTTTTTTTGCATTTGGCATATATAATATGGTATTCTGTCCTTCTTCATCATAAAACACGCGTGTAAGAAAGCTTTCGTTTGCAATACTGGCCGTACCATGAGTATCGTTAAATGATACATTGGATGAAGATGAAGACGAAGATGACTGAATTGTAACAATCTCACCATTTCTTTTGTATACAGTTAATTCTGTTTTCGAATCACTATCTTTACTTAATACTATTAAATTACTACTTGTAATATCATACTTCACATTTTTTGCTAGTTGATATACTTTCTTTTTACTATCATATAACGGTTCAATTACCATTTTATTATTATCTGCATGATTATCACTTTTATATTCACTAACAATATTCTCACTGGTGTCACTAGTTGTTCCATCAGTATCGGTAACCGAATTTGTTTTACTACCACTCACAGTATTTTCACCTGCAGAAAATGCATCGAACGATGTTGCTATATTATTATATGTAAATGAAAATGATATTAAATTTGAAGGGTTATCTTCTGTTAAATTAATTATATGAATATAAGTATCACTACGCCATGGCATTACACATACAACATATTTATCGGTGTTTTCGCATTTAGATGTATAGATATATGATGAATATGAATTATCTAGAGTACTCTTAGGAGCGGTTGTCATTCCAGTTTCATCATTAACTATAAAAGAAGATGTAGATGTACCATTTCTAGGTGTTACATGTAATTTTGAAACAGATACTGTATTATTTACTGCGTTTACAGCATCCCCACTTTCACCATCTAACTCTATTAAATTACCATTTCTTTGATCAAAGTACAGATTATCATATAATTTGGTTAATATATGATCGTCATCATCAGAATATATAGGTAATAATATTTTGGATAAAGATTCTTTATCACTTTGATAAGAGATAAACCCTTCCTCGTAATTATAACATCTACAGAATAATACAGATATAACTAAAATGAGTAATAATATTAAAAATAATGTTAATGCTGAAAACTTCATTATATACAATATGTATGGAAAAAATTAACCATGAAAAATTGAACAAAATATTATTGGGGGGGTATACAATTATTATTATGCCAGCCCGAAATACAAATACAACTTTAACTCGATTTTATAATGAAAATATACCATTTGAAATTTCTATTGACGAGGCTGGTAGAGGGTGTTTATTCGGTAGAGTCTATATAGCATCCGTGGTTTTACCTAAAGATCCTCTACTATTTGATGGTTCTAATATTAAAGATAGCAAAAAATTTTCATCGAAAAAAAAATTACAAATAGTTGCTGATTATATAAAGCAAAATGCTTTATCCTGGCATATTTCATTTGAAGAAGCTAAACTGGTTGATGATATTAATATTCTACAATCGGTTATGCATTCAATGCATACATGTATTCGAGAAACTATTATTAATGTTAATAATATAACCAATCATTCATATACTATTAATGACTTTATGGCGGTTATTGATGGGAATTATTTTACACCATTTAGATCTTACGACGAACAACAAAAATGTATTGTTGAAATTCCATTTACTACTGTTGAAAAGGGTGATTCTAAATATATGGGAATCGCTGCAGCGAGTATTCTAGCAAAAAATGCTAGAGATAATTATATTATCGAATTATGTAATAAATATCCTTTCCTACACGAACAATATGGTCTAGCAAAAAATATGGGATATGGTACTAAATTACACTTAGACGGAATAAAAACATTCGGTGTTACAAACCAACATAGACTCACATTTGGATGCTGCAAAACTGCAGAATCAAGTGAATTAGATATACCAGATGATTGTATTGAAAACTAGAGTAAACGCATTTTAGGAACAATACAAATTTACCATTTCTTTTTTTTTCGCATTATAATGTAATAATAATAATGGCGTTTACTCGTTTTCATGACGATCCTAATCGAATAAAAAAACAGGTTGATGAAAGTAGTTTCATTGGCAGATACATGTTAGATACTCCTGGACCAGGTATGGATTTACCATTTATAGAAGATCCTCACCTTCGATTACAAAAATGGGGTGCTAATTTACAAACAAATACTCTTCATTTAGAGAGTGATTTATTAGGGCTTTCTAGAAAAAACAACCGCGATAATATTAATTTAAATCAATATCAACATCATAAACCATCGTCAAATAAAGTTGGGTATAGTAATCATTCACCATTTGTAGAAGAAAGCCGTTCTAGTCATCCAGCATGGATGTATAAGGATTTAGAACAAACTAGATGGGAAAAACCTTTATTAAATCCGTTGAATGGTTTAGAAAAAAATTTTAGTCACAATATACAAAGCCGTATTATCGAAAAAGATAATTTTACACCAAAAATACCAAATGTAGGTTCTCCTGAATTTTATTTACATCAACCAATGTGTATCAATGGCAATGAGGAGAGTTGTCCAGGAAAACCATATAAATAAAGTTAATAGTTATTTACTGAATATTATATAAGATTAATATAATTATATAATATATTAATACAACTATGGAATTAGCTATACCAGGTGTTGCACTAGGATTAATGTATATTATGAATAATCAATCTAATAATCAATGTAATAATGAAAATAATCAGGAGGCCTTTGGTAACAATCAATTACCTAATACAAATATTCCTGATCGTAACTATCCTACTGAATTACCCGTTGTTTCAGAAGATTTGGATAGAACATCATTATTATCAACTGTAAACAAAGTGGATACTGGAGGTGGAGTATATACCGATAAATATTTTGATGCTAATCAGGCATCCAAACAACAATCTAATAATGACCAACCCGAGTTTTATTCACTTACTGGAGAAAAAGTAAGTAAAAATTATTTTTCACATGATAATATGGTACCATTTTTCGGTAGCAAATCTAGAACTCATGATGCTGCCGCTAACAGTAACGAAGGTGTACTCGACAATTATATCGGTAGTGGATCACAAAATATTACTAAAAAAGAACAATCACCCCTTTTTTCACCAAATGAAAATCAGGATTGGTCAAATGGTGCTCCAAATATGAATGATTTTTACCAGTCTAGAGTAAATAAAGGCCAATATGTATCTAATACAAAACCATTTCAGGAAGAAAGTGTCGCACCTGGATTAGGGTTAGGTTATACGACTGAGGGATCCGGGGGATTTAACTCGGGTATGATGATGCGCGATTCCTGGAAACCAAAAACTGCTGATGAATTACGTGTTGCTAGTAATCCTAAATCGTCTGGACTCACATTACTTGGACATGAAGGACCTGCAAATAGTGCTATTAAAAAAATAGCTACTACTCAGCAAATGGGTATTATGGAAAAACATAGACCAGAACGTACTAGCGAAATGGGAAAGGAACATTGGTTTACTACTACAGGTGCTGCTAAAGGTGAAACGTTACACTCTATGCCTATTGACCGATATGTGACTAGACCCGAAACTACTACATCTTATAGTGGTAATGCCAATTCTCAAAATCCATCTACTTATACTACTGGACAGTATATGCCTTCTACTAATATTGAACTTGGTGCTGTACCAATGGGTGGTGTAAATGCAGGTGGCAGACACCATGCCACAGATGGTGATTATGGTATCAAATCCAAAAAAGCATATCCCAATAACCGTACTATGAATAAACAAGATAGTTATTTTGGTATGGTTGGCAGTAGTATAGGCGCGGCAGTTGCTCCATTATTAGATGTATTACGTCCTTCTCGCAAAGAGAACAGTGTCGGTAATTTAAGACCTTATCAAAACCCTGGCACTACTGTGCCTAACACCTATATTTTTAATCCCGCTGATAGACCTTCGGCAACTATTCGTGAAACTACTGAAAATTCAAAGAATCATTTAAATGTTAATTCTAATCAACGCGGTGGAGCATATAAAGTTACTACAGCTACCCCTTCATATACTAATCGACAGAATACTTCCGTTGAATATACTGGTGGTGCAGGAGCAGGAGATGGTACACGACAAATGACTTCGTATACGTCTGGCTATAATCAACGAAATAATGATATTAAATCTAGTACTATTGATGGTAGATTAGTTAATGGTAATATGAAGTTATTAAACTCTAATGTTAACATGCGTGAAAAAACACGCGATGAATCATTAAAAAATACACGGTCTGTTATTGGAAACATGCCCGCACAATCTCCTGATATTAATAATATGGGTCGATTAGCCGGTACTGACAATTCTTTACATTCTACTATTAATATCGATAGAAATACACCCGATATTATGTCTTCTTTAAAGCAAAATCCTTACATTGTTGATTACAAAAAAGGATTATAATTTTGTATATATATTTACATCGGTATATATACAAAAGTTATTGTTACTTCTCTTTGGCATATTTTACAAGTGATTCGTTTTTTTGTTCATGTTTGTATTCCTGTTCTATTTCTCGTTTTTTACGTCTGTCTAATGCCGCTACATCATCTATTTTGTATAATTTTTCGGCTCGCATTACTGTATTCTCATAACGTAATCTAGGCGATAATGTTTTTTGATACTTCATATATTCAGATATATCATGTGCATGTTGTTTTATTGCGTCATTTCTATACTTTGGATCAATATCGCGCATATCTAATGGCATTATACCTTTATAACCATCGATTATATCCCCTGAACTCCTGACTTTTTTCATTGTAATAACATCAAAAAAAAACTTTATTACATTTCAATTTCATATCATTACTTTTTTTTACTAAGCTGTTGTTGTGAATAATTTACATAAATTAACTGCTTCTATATTGTGTTCAGGAGTTGTAAATAATCGGTTTATCATTTCATTATCACGAAATCGAATTGTATAATCCTGTTGGACATGATTTCGACCTACTCTACCCATCGCCTGCAGCGTTTTCTGCTGAGTCATTGTCTTTAAATCTTTTCCAATAAACCCATGACAGAACTGATAATTTGTGCCATAAATATAATCAGTTGATGCGATTATTATATATAAACGTTGCTCATCTGCTAACTGCTTGATTATTTCCATATATCTATTATTTGTGGATTTTGTAAACACACCTATTCCCAGTAACAATAAGAATTTGATATTATTATCGATTTCTAATAACATAATCTCTTTGCTCATTTCTTCACCGATATTCGATACATATGTATTTTCATGTACTGTTTTATCTGGTGTCCATTTTGTTTGATGAGAACGTGTATTTGGTTGATATATTTGGTCAAGCGATACTAACTTGACTTGTTTGCGTAATTTATCTATTTGAGTTACTATATTGCGCATTTCTTTCGTCATTCTTCCACCATTATCCTTCCCTGGTTTCTTTCCCTTTTCATCGCTCGATTTTCCTGCATTCTTTTCCTCATGATGTTCGAATTCTCTCTCTAATTTATCCACTTTATCTATTATTGTACCATTACTTGCAATATTTGTCATTATTTCTTGAAATACCTTATCTGGGATATTTGTTAACGTAATATAATATTGAGCTATATGTTCTACATTTTCTGCTAGGAAAATGGTTGGACCATCGGTTAATGTGTATGCATCCGCAGTTGTAATTGATACTCCTGATGGAGGCTTGGTATTTCCTATCATTGCTTTATGTGAATTATCTACAAATCTAGGGCGGTGACGTGACTTCATATGGTTAAATACTTCATCCCATTTTGTACTATCACAATGTCTTAAAGCTTCTAGATAATATTCCTTTAAACTATTCATTGTTATATTTTCGATTTTTCCATCGAAATATGCATCGATTATATAATCATCATCAATTATATCATTATGATTAATATAATCGACAAACGTTATTATCTCACGCAAATCAAAATATCTCAATAACGTTTTATTTTTACTTATATATTGTACCGCATTAATCATATTACTATATTCTGGATACAAATTATGAGGCACTACGCAATATCCCTCCGCATTTAAGATTGGTATCGACTTTTTACAATCAAAACTAGTTATTGTTCTTATTTCTGCATTATCAAACTTTTCGCGAAAATCTTCAAATACTGGACGTAAATCTTCTTCACCTGGTAATGTTGCACATGATAATACTACTGTTGGTATTTGATTATGTTGCCAATTATTATGAATTATTTCATGAAGGTCATGAGTTTCATAATCTAGGGTAATTGTAGGTTCATCCCAGTACGTAATTATATTATTAACTTCATTAAATGCCATCATATAGTGCATTGCCGTTAAATATGATTGCACATCACATATCATAATTTCTACATTATCTCCTACACTGTTATCTACTTTACCTATACCACCTGAACGACGATTTCTGGTATAGTCGATTGCTGAGAAATAATGCAAACGTATATCATCCGCTGTATTACATCCAAATGCAAAAGCTACCTTTTTTTCTACTGAAATTGCGGATTTAGCCAAAGCTAGACCAATATGTCTAGCTACACATACAAATATTATTCGCTTTGTTGATGCTAATCCTATTGGCGATAATGTCTTTCCTGTACCTGTTGGTGCTGTATATAATAACAATCTGGGAACTAATTCTTCTTCTTCATCCCTATTATTACAGATCGAAAATAGCTCCTTTTGATGTTTAAATAACGTACGATCTTCATATTTTAATAAGTATTTGTTTTGCTCTATGAATTGATATGCATTTATAATAATTTCATCTATCTTTGTAAATGAATTCACATATTTTATCGTATAATCTACTAATTCCATTACATATTTGTTTATATTTAATATTGTTGATTTTTTTAGTTGAATTAACGTATATAAGTAGAATGCATATTTACTTTTTCGGTTGTTAACATATTTTAATAAGTATGTATATAATTCAATTAACATATATTCGAATATTTTTGATTTGTTTTTTTCTATATTCTGTTCCAAATTTCCTAGTTTTATTTGTTCTCCACTTCGTAACTTCTTTAACTTACCTGAGATGATTGATAATTTGAAATCATCCATTTCTGTTCCATTTGCATATTGTTTTATTGCACGCATCATTGATTCTTCGAAATATTTTTGATATAAATAATAATCCATCTCATTTGTTACGTCAAACTTTATATACGAGTTTAAGGATTGGGTTTCATTGAAGCGAATATTGGGGTTTTCATATCCATCTATTATCATTTTCAAGATCTTCTTCTCATGTTCGGGTACCGAAATCTCGATAGATTCCCACTCAGCCTTAGTTAATTTGTTCTGTTTTAAATCCATATTGAATAATTTTACAAATATATATTTATCATTTATAATATCAATTTTTCAATATACAAAATGAGTCTTTACTTAAAAAAGGGCTTAGAAAAAAAACATAAAATTACTTATACATGTACCTATCTAATAAAATACATACTCAAAATGATTTGCTTTTGCACAATTTAATGGAATTTTTTAATATCCCTGATAATGTAAATACTATGATTAACATTATTAACGGTGAATCGAGAACTTCATTACGAATTGTCGACTGGTTTGTTACTAATTATGCCAAAAAAAATTACACAATTTATAACATCGAATCCACTACCCTACCTAATACATCTCAACGTTTTAAAGTTTACAATGAATACAAACTTAAACTTAAGGCTTATCAAAAAAAACGATTTGATCCTTTCTGCCGATGGGACAGGATTACTATTCCATATAACGAAACGCAATGTATGGAAACTACCATTGGCCAGTTAAACTTTTTTAAATGGGCTATTGAAAATAAAGTTATCGATTATATACAACAAAATCATGATATTATTGAAGATGATATGAACTCGAATAATAGTACATCTAAACGGAGGTCTCCTACTGATTATTCTACTGATAACACCAAAACTAGAAAAAAAAGAGAGGAATTATCTGTATCTGCATGTAAATGTATTAAAAAGGAAACGGTGAAAATTATCGTCAAATTTGACTAATAACCCAATAACGACTCTAATAAATCTATTAGGTTTGCCGGAGTATCTCGATTATATGCTGTTGACGCTGATGCATAATTATTTATATAACCTTCTATACGGTTCAACCATTCTGTTCCATTATCATTATTATAACATACATCTTCATTTGTATCTATATGAAACACACTTATATCTTTCTTATCCTGTTTTAACCAATTATTATGATATGTTTCACATTTTTTTAGATAATCTAACCCTATCGTGGATTCACCATCACGTGAACGTTTTTTTACTCTTTTATCACATGTTTCGGCATTAGCATCTATATAAACTATGCCATCTAATTTAAATTCTGATGAATATTCTTTATAGAAATGTTGATAAATTTGATATTCAATATCTTCTATCATTCCATCATCATACAACATTTTTGCGAAAATATTTTTATCTGCATCTAGCGAACGTTCACACACTATTACTTTACAATTTGGATTATTTCTTACTGCTTCACGGATTAAACTTAATCGAGTGGAGTATGCCATTACTTGAAATGAAAAGGAATATCGTTTTGTATTTCCATAAAATTTTTGTAAGATATTTTCATTTGTATTTTTATCAGTTATTGTTTCCCATATATCTACTGGCTCTCGTAAAAACACCACGTCCTGTCTATTTGACATTTTTTCTTCCAATTTATCTATAATTGTTGTCTTACCTGCTCCTATATTTCCTTCTACTGAAATTATCATTGGACGAGAACGCGACGAGGGAGATGTCATATTATATATTCTAGATTAACAAATAAATTATGCAAATTATACGATTGATTTTATATTAGATTTAAAATCAATTTTATCTATGTTAACAAATTTCCTCCAAACGTACGAGGCGGTTTATGTTTCAATATATCTAATAAATGTGACGTTGTTGGAAACTCATTTGTACCATATATATCCTGTAATAATAACCACTCAAATAATCCACCAACATATATATACACCGATTGGAATCCTAAAGTTAGTAGTTGATTATATTTTGTTTGTATTGTTTCATCCTGTCCATTTTTTCCATATATTATTACCTTCTTTCCTGCATTACTACCCGATGATATTAATTTATTTATCACTTCCTCCTCATTATTATATGGGATTGTACCCCGTATTAAACAATTTTGTTCTGTTGTTACTAGTGTATTTATCAATATAAATTGATCGCTGTGTATTATTGCAAATTGTACATCCTCAAATGATAATTTATTATATGTGGGTTGGAATAGTCTAGAAAACATTAAGTTATTATCAATTACATACTACTTTTTATACTTTTTGTTGTTCAAAATACAATATTACTATATCTAATGTTTATTTACATATAATGTGCTCGCCATCGACTTTATGATCTTATTATCCAAACGAATTTGCTCATCTTCTA
>TARA_B110000879_G_scaffold63048_1_pt1 | contig 10103 bp, 6 predicted proteins | sample TARA_B110000879 | Tara Oceans TARA_B110000879 (sample SAMEA4398094) | marine metagenome | biome: Polar Biome; feature: [SRF] surface water layer (ENVO:00010504); material: water (ENVO:00002006), including particulate matter (ENVO:01000060) such as... | depth 5 m
TATTTGCAGTTCCATCTAGACAGATATCTGACCCAATAGGTTGCGTTGTAATGATCGGTGTTGGATTAACAATAACTGTTAAAAGCTCAACAGGATCTCCTAGACAACCATTTAAATTTGGGATAACTGTAAAAACAACAGTTCCAGGAGTAGTCCCATTATTAAAGATGGTTTGACTTGGTATTACTTGTGATGTACCATTCGAAGTAAAACCTGTAATATTTGGATTGTTCGGGACGGTAGTAGCGGTCCAGACAAAACTACTACTGGTATTGCTAGCAGTTAACGAAATCAGTGTTGTACTTTGATTGGAACAGATTTCCTGTGTAATTGGTGAATTTGTTATTATGGGTTTTTCTAAAACTACAAACTGTTGTGTTGCTGTATTAGAAACACCACATTCATTGGTTACTGTTAAAGTTACCTCGAAAGTACCTGCTGTTTCGTATGAAATATTTCCAGGATTTTGTGAACTTGAAGTCGCTGGTGTACCACCTGAAAACGTCCAATTATAAGTAACTCCATCTTCATTATCTGTACAATTTTCGATTATTGCAATGGGGGTTAATACTCCTGGTTGGCAAAAATTAGTGATGGGATTAATTGCTGCAGTAGGTGGTTTTTTTACGTTAATCACTTTCTCTGTAGAGAAAGTACCACAATCTGTAGTTATACTTTGTGTTAGAGTGTATTCTCCTTGATTGTTGAAAAGAAATTGAGGGTTTTCAGAATTAGTATCAGTGCCATTTGTGAATTCCCAATCTCCTAAAGTTCCACAATTTGCATCATTATATGAAACGGACCAATTATATTGTGAGCCACCACATAATAGATCTTCATCGATTGTATTTTGGGCACTAACCGCAAGTGGAATACATCCTTCTTGAGTATTAAGGTCATAAGAGGCGATCATTTCTGGCTCTATACAAATATTTTCCTGATAGGTGTCTGTTCCACAATCTCCATATACAGTTATAGTTACCGTATAATTTCCAGCTTCAGTATAAATATGAGTTGGATTAACAATAGTTGATCCTGGGGGGTAATTTGTATCTGGTGTTCCGTCGCCCCAATTCCAGCTAAATCTCGCCCTTTTATTACAGTCAGAACTGTCTCCAATAATAGATTCATTAAGAAATTCAATAGAAGTATTTATACATCTTATATTTGAATCTAGGTCAAACAACGCCTCTGAAGGTTCTAATATTACTACATTATTGGCAGTTGAGACTTTGTCACTACAGGCATTTTTCACGGTTAAAGTAACAATATACTCACCATCTGGCTCAGAACAGCTCCCTGATGTATAAATATGGGGTGTTAGATAAACACTAGATTCTGAAGGAGAATTAGCATTAAAGCTTGAGGTGTTTTCTAAAAAAATTTGAGTATAATTTTCAACTGTACCGTCACCAAAATCAATTTCATATGTAGTTTCATCTGAATTCGCTCCCCAACCAACAATTCCAAACTCTAATGAATCTGTAGGATAACATATTCCAGATGTATTGGCTGGACTTTGTAATCCACCGCCAGGGTCGTTACCATATATGACTTCATATTCAACTTCATTAACACACCCATTACTGTTTGTCGCAGAAAAAACCACAGTGTAAACACCAATTTCAAACGAATGTGAAATTAGGGTAGAATAAGGAATAAAATCAGTGTTATTAAATGTATCTGATGAGTCATCCCCCCAATCAATTGTATAAGAAATGATTTCAGAATGACTATCAGAACTATTATAAAATTCAACATCAAATAATCCTGTTGCAGCATTACATTTTTTAAGAGGTAAGTCTGAAAAGAAGCTAATATCTGGGATTCTGAGAACTTGAATGTCTTTGATTATGGTCGTATAGCAACCGTTAGTATCACTTACAATGAGGGAGATAGAAAAAACTTGACTGTCATTACCTACAATATTATATATTTTTACTGGATTCTCATCCGTTGAAGTGGTTCCGTCTCCAAAATTCCAGATGTAAGAAAGAGTACCGTTTCCGGTTGCATTTGAAGTGAATTGTATGGTTTCACCAGAACATGCGTTGTCGTTTGTGAAATCGAAATCTACAGCAGGTGGATCTGTCACTGTTATTGTTACTTCTTGGTCATTTATTTCGTTAATACTTCCACCGTCTGAACTGTCTACAACTCCTATTAATGAATATGTGTAGGTTCCTGAAGCTGTTATTCCAGAATTTAAAATGACCGAAACCTCATTGTTTACAGTCGTTATTGTCTGTTCAGTACCATCATTTACAGTATAAGTAAACGAATAGTTTGGATTACCGTCAACTCCTTCAAATGTAATGGTTGTTTGTTCCCCAAGACAAAGTTCAGTATTGGTTACAGTTATCGTTGCAGTTGGTGCTGCTTTTGAATTGAGTAAGAAACTTGAGCTTTCTGAAGGTGTTGTATCTACAAAAGCATTTACAATAAATACAGAAAAAAATAAAAGAGGCCAAGTTAAAGAAGTTAAACGAAATAATTTAGAAATTTTTTTTTTCATCAATTTGGTCAAATAATTTAGTGTAAAATATAATTTTCATTACAGTTTTAACGTCAATATAATTTTAATAAGAAGGCTTACTTCCTTATCAGATTTAAGCACTTTTTCCTATAGATAGAGTCTATCAGTAATGACAAATATAGTTAATTCATCACAATGTTAAAATTTGGACATTTTCAAGTTTAATTTTGTGTGAGTCTGGTAATCTTGTTGGTGTTTATGTTTTGTGGTTTGCAAATAAATGAATTCATAAGATGCCTGCTAAGCCTATATTCAGGGGTTGAATGTAAAGAGGTGTTTAAAAAAAATACTCTTTTAATATTGCGGATATTAATGATTAGAAAAGCTAAATAATTTTGTCTCTTTTTTAAACATTATAACTCTATTTTTTTGAGTAGCTTTGCGCCTTACAAAATTACAAATTTTTCATGCTAAACGTACACAATCTATCGGTTTCCTTTATGGGGACAGATCTGTTTTCTGGTATTACTTTCAAACTGAATAAGGGGGATCGAATTGGCCTAATTGGTAAAAATGGTGCTGGAAAATCAACACTTCTAAAAGTTTTATCCAAAGATATCGAGACCAGTGGTGGTACCATGGCTTTTGACAAAGACATTCGAATGGGTTTTTTGCGTCAGGATATTGATTTTGTAGAAGGGAGAACTATTTTAGAAGAAGCCTACCAAGCATTCGTTGAAATTAAGGAAATCGAAGTAAAGCTTGATGAAATTAATGAGCAATTGGCAACAAGAACCGATTATGAAAGTGATGGATACAGTCAGTTAATTATCGACCTTACAGATTTAACAGAACGCTACGAATTACTTGGAGGGTATAACTACCAGGGAGATACAGAGAAAATTTTACAAGGATTAGGTTTTCAAAGAGAAGATTTTGATAAATTAACAGACACCTTTTCTGGTGGTTGGAGAATGCGTATCGAATTGGCAAAATTACTTTTACAAAACAATGATATTTTGTTGTTAGATGAGCCAACAAACCACTTAGATATTGAATCTATTATTTGGTTAGAAAACTTTTTAAAAGGATACTCAGGAGCTATTGTTTTAGTATCGCACGATAAAATGTTCTTAGACAATGTAACCAACAGAACCATTGAAATCTCTTTAGGGCAAATTTACGATTACAAAAAACCCTATTCAGAATTCTTAGTATTAAGAGGAGAGATTAAAGAAAAACAATTACAAGCACAGAAAAATCAAGAAAAAGAAATAAAACAAAAACAGCATTTAATCAATAAATTTAAAGCCAAAGCAAGTAAAGCATCCATGGCTCAATCTTTAATGAAACAGCTTGATAAAGTTGAATTGATTGAAGTAGACCAAGATGACAACCAAGCGATGAGCTTGCGTTTTGCCATTTCTAAAGAGCCAGGTAAAGTAATTGTTGAAGCCGAAAATCTTTCTAAAAGTTATGGAGACAAACATGTTTTATCGAATGTTGATTTATTAATTGAACGGAACAGTAAGATTGCATTTGTGGGTCAAAACGGACAAGGAAAATCAACGTTAGCCAAAATGATGGTCAATGACATTCCGTTTGAAGGAAATTTAAAACTTGGACACAATGTAGAAATTGGATATTTTGCACAGAATCAATCCGAACATTTACCGCCAGAGAAAACCGTGTTGGAAATCATGGAAGACGCTGCAACAGATGGAAACAGAATGCGTGTTAGAGACATGTTAGGTTCCTTTTTGTTTGGAGGAGATGCAGTAGATAAAAAGGCAAAAGTATTGTCTGGAGGGGAAAGAAACAGATTGGCATTGTGTAAATTACTATTAGCACCTTTTAATGTGTTAATTATGGATGAGCCAACAAATCACTTGGATATTGCCTCAAAAAACGTTTTAAAACAGGCTCTAAATCAGTTTAATGGAACCTTGATTGTGGTTTCGCATGATCGAGATTTCTTACAAGGCTTGACTTCTACTGTTTACGGTTTTAAAGATAAAGTGATTAAAGAATACTTAGGAGATATTGATTATTTCTTAGAGCAACATAAGATTGAAAACCTTCGAGAAGCAGAAAAAAGAACCGTTGTTAAGGTAGATAAGACATCCAACAAAACAGCAGCGCAACAGCTATCGAGAGCTCAAGAAAAAGACTTAAAGAAACTAAATAACAAGCTTTCTAAAATTGAAACAGATATTGCTGATTTAGAAAAAGAAATCGAAAAAATAGATTTAGAATTGGCAAAGAATTATGATGAAGTTTCATCGCAACCCAATTTCTTTGAAAAGTACAAAGGAAAGAAAGCATCTGTAGATGTTTTAATGGCAGATTGGGAAAGCGTTGAAGGACAGATTTCTAATTTTTCTTAGTATTTTATTCTTTCGATAAAATTTGGAATCACTTCGGTTTCATAGGATTTTCTTTATCTTTATAGGAGTAAAAAATTATGAATTTCGAGATTCAAAGACCTTCTAAAAATCAACAAATACATCTTCCAGTTTTGGAAGAAAAAAAAGTCGAACTCTTTATTAAAAGAGAAGATTTAATTCACCCTTTTGTTTCAGGAAATAAGTTTCGAAAATTAAAATACAATTTGCACGCAGCGAAAGCGGAGCAAAAAGAAACTTTATTGACTTTTGGAGGTGCATTTTCGAACCATATTGTGGCAACTGCAATAGCTGCCCAATTAAACGGATTTAAATCAATAGGTGTTATAAGAGGTGACGAATTGGGGTATGATCTTATAAAAACCCTAGCAAGCAACGCAACATTAAGAGAGGCTCATGAAAATGGAATGATTTTCGAGTTTATTTCAAGAGAATCCTATCGGAATAAATCTGAGGAAGCATTTCTGAATCAATTAAAAGAAACTTTTGGTGATTTTTATTTAATCCCAGAAGGAGGCACTAATAATTTGGCAATAAAAGGGTGTGAAGAGATTTTAACCAAAGAAGACTCAAAATTCGATTATATTTGTTGTTCAATAGGAACTGGAGGTACTATTTCTGGATTGATAAATGCAGCAGCTGTACACCAAAAAGTCATTGGATTTCCTGCGTTAAAAGGCGCTTTTTTAGAGGGTGAAATTCAGAAATTCACGACAAAAAAAAATTGGCAATTAGCAACGAGCTATCATTTTGGAGGGTACGCAAAATATAATCAAGACCTGGTTCGTTTTATCAATCAGTTTACAAAGGAAAACCAAGTTTTGTTAGACCCAATATATACTGGCAAAATGCTTTTCGGAATTTTAGATTTAATTGCAAAAAATCATTTTCCAATCAATAGTAAAATCGTTGCAATTCATACTGGAGGATTGCAAGGAATTGAAGGAGTTAATGAAAAATTAAAGAAGAAAAATCAAGAATTAATACATATTTAATGACATTAAGAATCCTGTTTATCTACATTTTTTCATTCATTTTAGCCAGCTGTGGCTCAAAAAAAGTAGTTGTTAAAAAGCGTTCTAGGACAGTGGTCGTAGCGTCAAAAATAAAGAAGTTTCCTTCTGTAAATCAAGAAAAACACGTTCGTAACCTCGAAAAAAAATCTGCAAACTTAAATAAAAACGTATTACAATATATTCTAAAATATGCGCCAATCGCGGTTCATGAAATGCATGCTTCAGGAATTCCTGCCAGTATTACGCTTGCACAAGGAATTCTAGAATCTGGAAGTGGCAAGAGTCTTTTGGCAACAAAATCGAACAATCATTTCGGTATTAAATGCCACAGTAAATGGCAAGGCGCCCGTGTTTATCATGACGATGATGAAAAGGGAGAGTGTTTTCGGAAGTATCAATTTGTAGAAACATCATATAAAGATCATTCCGCATTTTTATCAAAAAGAAGTCGCTATGCTTTTTTGTTTGATTATAATAAGAAGGATTATAGAAAATGGGCAAAAGGCTTAAGAAAAGCAGGATATGCTACCGATAAGAAATATCCTCAAAAATTGATTAAATTGATAAAAACCTATCGATTATATGAATTTGATTCTTTTAAAAAGAAGCATTACAAAACTAAAAAATCGAGATTAAAAGAAGATGAAATTGTTCAAAGTTCACCTTCTAAAGAATTGAAAAACACTTCCTACGTTGTAAAAAAAGGAGATACATTGTATGCAATTTCTAGAAAATTTAATGTTTCAGTAGTAGCCTTGAAAAAACAAAACAATTTAGAAAGCAATGATTTGGAAATTGGAAAAACATTAATTATAGAATATTAAGAATGGCAGTCATCAAACCCGTAAACGGAAAACATCCCCAAATACCAGCAGATTGTTTTGTTGCAGAAAACGCTACGATTGTTGGTGAAGTCTCGTTTGGAAAAGAATGTTCAGTATGGTATAATGCGGTCATTCGTGGAGATGTTCATTATATAAAAATAGGCAATAAAGTGAATATTCAAGACGGTGCTGTCATTCATGCAACCTATCAAAAATCACCCACAACAATTGGCAACAATGTTTCTATCGGTCACAATGCGATTGTGCATGGCTGTACAATTCACGACAATGTTTTAGTTGGAATGGGAAGTATTATTATGGACGATTGCTGTATTGAGTCGAACTCAGTTATTGCTGCTGGAGCAGTAGTTACCAAAAACACGATCGTAGAAAGTGGTAGTATTTATGCAGGCATTCCTGCTAAGAAAGTAAAAGATATTTCACAAGAATTAATTTCGGGAGAAATTGATAGAATTGCAAATAATTATGTGGAGTATTCAAGTTGGGTGAAAGAGTAACGGTTAATTTTATCGTTCATTTTTTTGAGATAAAAAAACTCGATTTCATTTAAGAAACCGAGCTTTTATTTAAAAATATAGAACTAATAGGATCTTTATTTTCTACTTCCTCTTTTTTTTTCTCTTTTACCTTTTTGATGTTTCATCTGCTTTCCAGCCATTCTTTTTTTGCCCTTTGCCATTTTTTTAAATTTCTTATATTGGGCTGGAGTTAAGATTTTTCGCATCTTATTTTTCATCACAATTTGAGCATCTAAGCGCTTGTTTTGCATCGTGAAAACCTCATCTGAAGTAGGTTTTCTATTTGCTTCTTTCATTGCTTTTCTTGCTTTAAAAGTCGCTTTCTTAGCCTCAACTTGTTGTGAAATCAAAGCGCTAAGTTCTTTTTGTTGTGTTGCATTCAAATCTAAAGCCAATGTCATTTTTTTGACTTTTAGGATCGCTTGTTGCTCTGTGGTCATTTTTGAATTTCTAGCACTTCTTTTCATTTGCGTTTGGGCTGTAAAAGTAGTGGCAAATACTAAGATTAAAATACAGATTAAATTTTTCATGTTATTTTTGTTTTTTTATTTACACCTCTTTGACCCTACATTTTTGAAAAGGTTTAAATTAGCACTTCTGTTTCACAACGGCTTAACATATTTCAAATGAAAAAATTTCTCTGGTTATTCTTTTTTATTCCTTTTATTTCTACTGCTCAAGACAGTACTCAGGTAGATATTAGTAATCCATACGCAACGATCTACACGCATTTGTTTTTCTTACAGGATGATTCTTACGAACCACAAAAAGCAGCAAAAACTATTATTGGGTATACTGATAAGGTTGCGATGCAAAAAGCGATTAAATTAAAAAAGATTTTAGATGGTAAAGGGTTGTTTGTAGATTTTAATAAGGTCTCTTCAGACCCCAATTATAACGATACTATTGGGTATTCTGCCTCTTACAAATATCTATTGTTTCCACAAAGAATGCCCGAAATTTCTGTTGAAAAAGTAAATGATAATTGGTATTATTCGGCAGAAACAGTTTCTAAAATTGATCAAATTTATAAAGAAATCTTCCCATGGTATGTAGACAAATTACAAAGTAGTATGTCAGATTATGGACATAAAAAAATACTAACCATCGAGATTTGGCAATGGATTGGCGTTTTGTTAATGTTTCTATTGGCGTGGATTATCTTCCTAATTGCGAAGAAAGCAGCCTTTTTTGTGCTGAAGAAAATTCAACAGCAGATTACCAAGAATACCAATTTAGAAATTAATAAAGTCCTAAAGAAACTAGCACATCCCCTCAGTTTGTTGGTTGTGTTTGCTTTTTTTGATAAAATATTTGCATCGCTACAATTTGGATTGGACATTAATACGTTTGTTTTTAAAGCGATCAATATTGCCATTGTTGTTTTTTGGATCTATGTGTTTTTAAAGATGGTTCAAGTTGTTATGCAAATTTATAAAGTGTTTACAGAAGGAACACACGGCAGGTTGGACGATCAATTGGTGCCAATTTTAGACAACCTTTTTACAGGTTTGGTCATCGTTGTTGGAGGATTTAGATTGCTTGCTTTGTTAGGGGTAGATACCACCACCATGTTAGCGGGAGCTACGATAGGTGGTTTAGCATTTGCCTTGGCATCACAAGATACCGTTAGAAATTTGATTGGAACAATCATGATTTTCTTGGACAAACCCTTTCATATTGAAGATTGGATTGAGGCAGGTGAAGTTGTTGGAACGGTAGAAAAAGTAGGCTTTCGTTCTACCAGTGTAAGAGCTGCAGACACTTCTGTATACCAGATTCCGAATAGCAAGTTATCGGAAATTGTAATTAACAATAAAGGATTACGCTTGTTTAGAAGATATCATACCAATTTAGGATTGCGTTATGACACGCCACCAGAACTAATAGAAGCTTTTGTAAAAGGAGTGCGTGAAATTATTATAGCACATCCAGAAACACGTTCAGATTCTTATAATGTTGAGTTTACAGGTTTTGGAGATTCTGCATTATTAATTACCGTCAATGTTTACTTTAAGAGTTTGGCATGGGGCATTGAGCAATCTTCTAAACATAGAATGCACATTGCGATTGTAAAATTGGCGAAAGATTTAGGGGTCGATTTTGCTTTTCCATCCTCTACAGTGATGATTGAAAATTTTCCAGAGAAAAAAGGCTTGAACCCAAAATATGATATTAACCTAGAAAGAACGGATGCTGTGATTGCAAAAACGGTTTCAGACTTTACCAAGGAGAATCCTAAATAAGCGACTTGTTCTAGTTTAAAATTTCTGCTACTCTTTTTTGGAGTTCAGGAATTACATTGCGCTCAAACCAAGGATTTTTGGTTAGCCAAAAACGATTTCTTGGGGATGGATGTGGGAGCACAAAGTAGGATGGTAAATATTCAGGATAGTTATCTACCGTTTCGGTAAGCGTTCTTTTGGCTTTGTCTTTTAAGTAATAGTTTTGTGCATACATACCAATCAAAAGCACTAACTCTACATTTGGCATTAATTCAAACAGTTGACGGTGCCATTTAGGAGCACATTCTTTTCTTGGCGGTTTGTCACCACTTTTCCCTTTTCCAGGGTAACAAAATCCCATGGGTACAATAGTAAATTTTTCAGTATCGTAAAAATCTTGATCAGATACCTGTAGCCATTTCCGAAGCTGTTTTCCGCTTGCATCGTCCCAAGGTGTTCCAGAGGCGTGTACCTTTGTTCCAGGAGCCTGACCAATAATAACAATTTTAGCATTTTTATGGGCAGAAACCACCGGGTTTGCACCCAATTCCAGGTGTGGTTCACAAAGAGTGCATTTTTTTATTTCGGCTAATAATTTTTTCATCTTAATACATAAAT
>TARA_B110000879_G_scaffold204192_1_pt1 | contig 10102 bp, 6 predicted proteins | sample TARA_B110000879 | Tara Oceans TARA_B110000879 (sample SAMEA4398094) | marine metagenome | biome: Polar Biome; feature: [SRF] surface water layer (ENVO:00010504); material: water (ENVO:00002006), including particulate matter (ENVO:01000060) such as... | depth 5 m
AGTCCATTCGATCAAGCATATGGACCAAATCCTGTTACAATCACAGGAATGCCAGTAGATCCAGTAACAGGTATACCACAAGCAGACAAATATGTATTGCAAGTACTAGTTAATGGAGAAATCATAGCAGACATTAGACAATCCCCTAATCAGAGTGGAGTTGCAATCTTTGATATTCAAAATACATTACAGAACTTTGTTAGTCCAAGTAAAGACAACATAGAAGAGACTGGATTAATTGGAGCTGATTTAGCCAATAGTGCATTTGAATCTGTTGCTTATGTCTTAAGAGCAAGTACTGAAACAAGTGGAGTAGTTCCTGCCTATCCTGGAGATCCTGGAGAATGGGATACATCAGATGTCCTATTAGACTTTGGTGGTAAGAAAGAATACTTTCAAGTTCCTTATAGCAATAGTCAATATATTCCAGTATTAGGAACAAGTCCTGCTGCTGGTTGTACAACTGTATTTGCTCCTGCTAACGTGTTCACAGAGAGATTTACAGGTAGAAGGGCTATAGATATATCAAATGCTGGAGAAGGTATACCAGCTTTTATCTCAAGTGCCACTACCACTGTAATAGAACAAAACGTAACAGTTGATGATATGACTACAACTAGTTTCTTTAATGGAGTAAGTGGAACAGGACCTACATTAGCACAAGGAATCGAAGCATTCGTAATCTACCAATATAATGGAGCAGTTCTTTTAAGTACTGATATTATTTATAATACTCAAGGTCTTGGTGGAGGACCACAAACTGCAACAGGTCAAGGTGTAATACCAACTTATCCTTATGTAGGTATTACAGCAGGAACAGGACCTAAGAACTTAACAGACTTTGCTGGTACATTAGTAACTCATTATTATGTAATGGCTCAACCTTATACTGATGGTGCATGTCCAACAGGAATCCCTAGTATAGCAGATGCTAGTATGTTTACTCCAATGAGGTTTAACATAGTCGATGCTGCATGTAATGATTTCCCAGCGTTTCAATTCTCATGGTTAAATAGATTTGGATTTAGAGACTATTACTCATTCAATAAGCGTAATGATAGAAGTGTTGCTATTAATAGAAATACATACTTAAAAGAAGCTGCTGATTATGCTAGTTCAAGTTATAATGTAGAAGTCTATAATAGAGGCACGACAGTGTTCTCACAAGCACTACAAGAGAACTTCACAGCTTTTACAGATTTTATATCAGATGAAGATGCAATTTACTTAGAATCACTGTTTATAAGTCCTGATGTTAAGGTAAGATTCAATGAAAAACCAGGAGCTGGTAAATATGAATGGGTACCAGTAAGTTTATTATCTACAAGCTATACGCAAAAGACATCAAGAAAAGACAACTTGTTCCAATATGATATCAAATTCAAAAGAGCACATAACTTAAAATCACAAAGAGGATAATATGATTCAATTAAAAGTTTACGAAGGTCCAGATAAACTAGAACAGTTTTTTATTGACCTATACGAAACAGAGCCAATTAAGCTTACCCTATCTATAGAAGATATAACAAGCACAGATGCTACATCAACCTACTCAAAGGCATTCAAAGTACCAGGAACAAGAAGAAATGCAGAGTTCTTTAAGAACGCATTCGATGTCGATGGTACCTTATATGATGTAACTATAAAGAAACCAGCAGAGATCTTAGTAGATGGTACTGAATTTAAAGAGGGTAATGTAAGACTTCAAAGAGTCTTATTTAATACTGAACTTGACAGATATGACTATGAGATGCTCTTCTTAGGAGAGACAAGAGACTTTAGTTCTATAATAGGAGAAGCAGGACTTTGTGACTTAGATTTACCTGAACTTGTTGGAGACGCATTAGGAGCTAACATCGATGTAACTGCTGTAAAGGCATCATGGCAAGCCTATCCAGAAAACGCTAGTTTAACTGCAGGACTTCATAATGGTAATATCATTTATCCATTAATAGATCATGGAAATACTTATACAAGTGCAGGTACACCAATAGAAGCAGAAATTGCTTTGGCAAATGCAGCACATAGTAAACCATTTACTAATTCAAGTCATTCTTTAAACATAGACAGAATGAAGCCTATGATTAGAGCTAGAAGAATAGTAGATGCTATCTTCCTTAGAGCAGGTTACACATTTACTTCAACATTCTTTGATAGCAATTTATTCCATCAAATCTATATTAGCGCTTTTGGTAATGAAGCAACTGTAAGTTACACAGCAGGAGGTTCTTCAACCTCATCAGTTAATACAGCATATGGAGATAACTTAGTAAGTAATCAATCTATTACTACTGCAAGTTTTCCAAACCCAAGTGATGGTCTAAGTTTTCCAAATAACCAAGTAGATGTTGGTAACAACTTAGCTAACAGAACTTACACTGTACCAACCGCAACTGGAGATTATACATTTGTTGCTGAATGTTTCTATGATGGATATATTGAAAGCTCAGATTATAATCAAACACCAGTACAAGCAAGACTAACTCTTTATAATTATACTAGAAACTTAGTCTTACATCAATCTATAGCTGGTGTTAATCAAACATTACAATTTACACATATACAATCTATACAAGCAGGTTTCTTTGAACAAGGAGATCAAATTGGATTAGTAGTAATACCTAATGGTCCAGTTGATTTTGATACTGTTACTAATGTAAGATTTGCAGTTACTTCTGCACCTGGACAATATAACCCTTCAAGTGGATTAGAATGTTCTTATAAGCAAATCGATTTTATTAAAGATCTACTTACAGCATTTCGTTTAGTACTTGCACCAGATCCTAAAGATCCAAGAAACTTTATCATCGAACCATGGCAAACATACATTAATAGTGGTGATCTTTACGATTGGTCTAAGAAACTTGTAGAGAATAAAGATGTTGTAATAGAACCAGTATTTTTTAGTCAATCAGATGTGATTAAATTTGATATGCAAACTGGAGGAGATTACACTAGTGTTTATCATAAGCAAGCTTTTTCAGAGACTTATGGTTACTTAGAGTTTGATAGTGGTAATGAATTACTTAAAGGAAAACGAGATGTTAAGCTTAATGGTATTGCATCAACTCCTATTGTAGCTATAGAAGGTAGTGATTTTACTGGAAATGGAGATATTGTTATTTTACCTCAACTACATACACACTCAAATCAAGGTGGTACACAGACAAATGAACCAATCAAAGTTAAAACAAGAATGTTATTCTATAATGGTATACAACCATTTACACATCCATCACAAAACAGATGGTACTTAACAGGAGATGGAGCTCAAACGACTTATCCATTAGTTAGTCCTTATCAAGAATGGCCAATACAACCACAAACTCTTAATCTTAACTGGTTTAACGATGTACAATATTGGGGTACAATAACTGGTTATAATAACAATGGCTCTACACTTTACTCTGATTATTGGAGTAGATATATTAGTAGCTTATACAATAAGTATTCACGTAGAGTGACGGCTTACTTCGTCTTGAACAATATAGATTTAAATGCGTTTTCATTTGATGATACTATTTTTGTTAACGGGACTTACTACAGACCAGAGAAGATAATCGATGTAGAAGTTGGAGCTTACACAGAAGTAAAAGTACAACTCTTAACTGCAAATGATTATAGACCTAAAATAGTTATTGATGAAACTTTAACTGGATTAAGTGGAGTAGGAGTTCCTGCAGTCTGTAACGCTGCTGCTAAAATTACAATAACAACTGATGGAACACCAGGATTTACTTGGAGTCTTAGTAATGGAATAACTGGAACTGCACTTCAAAGTGCTCCAAGTGGCCAAGCACCTTATACCTTTGATATTAATGCTTTAGTTGCTGGAACATATACAGTAACTATAACAGATTCACTAGGAAGAACAGGAGAGATTAACGTAACCATAGGAACAGGAACAGTTTCAAACGTAGTTGCGCCATTTGTAGTAACTAATGCTACTAATTGTACTGGAGCAAATGATGGAATTGTAGATATAACTCCATCTGGAGGACAAGCACCTTATACAGTATACTGGCAAGATGGTAGTAATGCTAATCCTAGAACTGGAATGGTACCAGGAGTAACGATACCTTATTACGTAGTAGATGCAAATGGATGTATTAGTCCAACTTATAGTCCTGTAATTGGTTGTACAAATACTGGATTAGTATGGTACTTTGCTAAAAACTTTAATTGTACATCATTAAGCGATAAATTCTTAAAAGTTGAAGTAACTAATCCACCTAATGCAAGTGATATAGTAACACTTAATCAAATTTCAAACGGTATAGATTTACCTGGATGTTATTCTCCAGTATATCAAACTCAAGGTATACCAGATTATACAATATCTCAATACTGGGTTGATTGCGAAACATGTCAAGGAATCGTAACACCAACTAGTAACTATAGATTAACGCCATGTGATGGAGTTGGAAATGATATAGTAATAGACTTTGGAGTTGTAAGTCCAGTAATAGGATCAGCACATACACCTGTTGGATTTATTCCTAAATGTTACGAAGTAGTTGGAGAAACTATTGAACCTGCAACTAACGTGCTAGATCAAAGTTATAACGATTGCCCAGCTTGTGAAAGCGCACAGAGTGTTTGTATTAAAATGAACTTCGCAAATGATGGAGGTTTAGGAAATGTTAGTTATCAATATACAAATTGTGATGGTAATTCTCAACAAGGATTCCTAACTCTTGGTCAATCATTTACAGATTGTGTTAGAACTAGTCCTACTCCGCAAATCGGACCAGGAGGTACAATAACAGAAATAGAACCTTGCGACTAGTAATTCAACAACAACAATAATTATATTTAAGTATATATGGCAGAAGAAAAAGTAAAAATTACCTTTGAGATCGATGGAATACAGCAAAGTGTTTCATCGGTCGATGAGCTACAAACAGCTCTTAAAGGTGTAGATACCCAAGCACAGAAAACAGAAACATCTTTAGATGAAGCCGCAACTGCTGCAAAGGATTTAGGAAAAGAATCAAAAGACGCTGGTAAAGAAGGAGAAGCTGGTGTTAAACTTATCGATGAAGCTACAGGTGGATTAGGTACCAGATTTAAAGAGGTTGGTACAGCATTCAAAACTCTTGGTAAGTCAATGAAGATGTCCTTTAAGACAGGAGTTAAAGGTGCTAGCGCATTAAAGAAAGGTCTTATCGCAACTGGTATTGGAGCTATTGTAGTAGCACTTGGATTAATTGTTGCCTATTGGGATGATATCATAGGAGCAATCTCAGGTGTATCTGCTGCTGAAAAGCAATTGATGGAAGATACTAAAGCAGAAGTTGCTGCAAGAGAAGATGGTTTAGCTGCAACTTTAGCATCAGAAAATAGTTTAAAACTAGCAGGTAAATCTGAAAAAGAAATAAGAGATCTTAAAATACAGCAAACTAACGAAGTTATTGCTGCTATGGAATCTCAGTTACTCCTACAGAAAGAACAACAAGCAGCTCAAGTAAAAGCAATGGAGCGTAACAAGCTAATAGGTCAAGCTGTTATAGGTTTCTTAATGGCTCCAATTACAATGTTACTTGCAGGAATAGATGCATTAACTGCAGGTCTTGCATATATTGGAGTACTTGAAGAAGGTACAAGTTTAGTTGCAGATACTACTGGAGCTATAGCTGATTTCATAGGATTAAATCCAGATGATGTACAAACTGCTGGTGATGAAACTAATGCAGAAACAGAAGCTGCCTTAGCGAAGCTTAAAAACACTCGTGATGGTTATATCTTACAAGGTCAAGCATCAGATCAAAAAGCAGCAGATACTCGTAAAGCATTAAAAGATCAAGAAGCAAAAGACGAAGAAGCCAGATTAGCTAAAGTTGCAGCAGACGCTGAAGCACTTAGAGTTAAAACAGCAGCAGAAGCAGAAACACTTCGTTTAAAGAAGATCGCTGATGCGCAAACTGTAACTGATATGTTACAACAAGCTGACTTAGATCTTATACAGAGCGCATACGATCGTGCACAGGCTGAACTAGAAATACAAAGAGCAGCAGATATTGAGAAGATTACATTAGCAGGAGCAACTGCAGATGAGATTGCACGTATTAATAAGCAATATGATAATAGTGCAAAGAAATTAGAACAAGAGAATACAGACTTTAAGAAAGCTTTAGGAGAAGCAGACGTAGATAACGCATTGGCTGCTGGTTCTCAAGTACTTGGTTCTATTATAAGTCTTGTAGGAGAAGGTTCAGCAGTTGGAAAAGCAGCCGCAGTAGCTCAAACTACAATAGATACATATAGTAGTGCAACAGCTGCTTACAAATCTACAGTTGGTATTCCAGTTGTAGGTCCTGTATTAGCTCCAATTGCAGCAGGAGTTGCTGTCGCAGCCGGTGTTATGTCAGTTAAAAAGATATTAAGTACTAAAACACCTGGTAAACAAGGTGGAGGTGGAGGTGGTGGAAACATATCTATGCCAACAACACCAGCATTTGATCCTACTGCAGCATTAGATCAAGCAGCAGAAGGAGGTCAAGGTAATAACACTATGTCATTAGATAACCAACAAGGTTCTACTGGTAATGTTATTAGAGCTTACGTTGTTTCAGGTGAAATGACTACACAACAAGAAAAAGATCAGAAAATAAACGACTTAGCAAGATTATAATATGAGCAAAATAGGAAAAATAGTAGAACTTCTTATCGATTGGGATGAGATGGAATTCGAAGACTTAGGAGTATCAATCATGTCATTAGTAGAAAAGCCTGCTATTGGTATATCATGGCAAGCATTTGCTGATGAACAAAACTTTAGAGAAAACGCAGAATGTCCTGATGGATTTGAACATCAAATGCCTGATGGATCTTATATGTGTGGTAAAGAACATACATACGAAGAAACAGATGAAATCATATTAATGGCAAGTGCTCCTGATTTCGGAGAGGTACTTGATTATGCCAACACAATAGAAATATCAGAATCTCAAGCGAATTTCTCAGAACTCACCGATGTGCTTCAAGGTATTATTGGTTTAGATATACTTGGAAGAAAAGATCCAACTGAAGAAGGAGAAATCAAATATAGATACAGTGGACCATCACCACAAAGAATATTTTGCAGATCTTTAATGAGATTAAACAAAGTATATACTAGAGAAGAATTAGATCAAATGGATTCTTTTAATCCAGGGTTTGGACCAAGAGGTTCTAACACTTATGATATCTTTAAATATAAAGGAGGACCAAATTGCCAGCACTATTGGGAACAGGTTAGAGTATTTAGAGAAGGTAGAAGAACTGTAGTAGTAAATGAAGGAAGAGCTGAAGGATTAGCTGCAATACCAATGGAAGATCAAGCTAATTCTGGTTACTTAATGAGTCAATGGAACTTTAGTCATGACGATCAAATGATAATTACAGGACCAGCAATGACTCCAAATGTTATGATTCCACGTAAAGATGAGCAAGGAAATGATTTTCACGTATACTTTACTAGAGATACAATAGAGAAGATATCTAAGAAGTTCCTAGCGGACTCTAATCATAACAATACTGATATTAATCATAACGACGATGTAGTCACTGAGAACACACTACTTGAATCATGGATTGTAGAAGATCCTGATATGGATAAGTCAAGAACTTATGGATTTGATGTACCAAAAGGAACTTGGATGATTTCAATGAAGATAAATAACGAAGATACTTGGAAACAAATTAAAAATAAAGAGCTAAATGGATACTCCATCACAGGACAATTCATCGAGCGCGCAACAAAGAAGTAATATGATTGAAGAAACTAAGGATACAGTAGCCAACATAGTAACAGTTGGAGGTACAGCAAGTGTAGTAATGGGAGTCTCAGAATGGCTAACATTAGTCTTATTAGTAACGGGTATTACATTCAACGTTGTTCGCATTATCGATATTAAGAACCGAAAAAAGGACTAATCTTTCGATTAATCCTTAATTCTTATATAAATAAACACATGTCTTATATAAGGGGAACTAGTATAGTTTCACAGGTGACTGAACTTAAACGTTTGGTCATTTTTATTTAGATATATATTTAAAGACATAGGGAATAACCCCTAAATAATAATACCAACACATATGAACGTAAACGATGTAATCACAAAGTTGAAAGTAATGTTAGGAGCTGAAGAAGTAGTAACTGTTAAATTAGCAGAAGCAACTTTGGTAGACGGTACTGAGGTATACACTGAAGGAGAACTAGAAGTAGGAGCAATCTTATTTGTTAGAGCTGGCGAAGGAGTATCTGAAGATCCATTTGCACCTGCTGGAAAACATGAAACAACAGACGGAGCAATCATTACTGTAGGTGAGAATGGTGAGATATCTGCTATTGATATGGAAGCTGACGCTGAACCTGTAAAGGAAGAAGAAGACGTAGAAGTAGAACTAGAAGAAGAAGTAGAAGTTAAAGAAGAAATCGAGAAAGTATTTAATGCTGAAGATCTTGTTGAAGCTATTGCTGAAATGTTGATACCACAAACCGAAGTAATCGAAGAACTAAGAAAAGAACTTTCTGTATTAAAAGAAAGATTTGAAGTAGTAGCTAACGAACCAGCTACTGGAAAAGTAACAACTAATACCTTTAAAGAAATCCTAGCAGATAAAGACGCTAAGATGACTGCAAAATTAAACATGCTTAGAAAACTAAGAAACTAAACAAACTAAACAAAAACAATTAAACATTATGGCATTTGGATTTAACATAGCAGCATTGCCTGCTTACACCGATCAATTATCAAATGAGATTATAGCTAAATCAGTATTAACTACTGACTTATTATCTTATTTAGACCTACGTACTGGATATACTTCAGGAACAGTAGCAATTAACTTAGTAGACGCAGACTTACCTGTATCTGCATTATCTTGTGGATGGACATCTGATGGAGAAATTACTTACACGCAAGTAGACGTAATCATCGAGTCACTACAATCAAAAACTGAAGTTTGTCCAGAAGACTTACGTGCAGTATACCAATCAGCATTTATGGCTGCAGGAACTGGTAACGATATGATTCCTTTTGAAGAAGTAATTTCAGGTCAATACGCTGAGAAATTAACTAAATACAATGAAGGTTTCCTAATCAACGGTTCTGCAGGTGGTGCAGCAACAGGTCTTAAAGGACAAATTACTGCTTTAAACGGTGCAACTGTACCAGCTGGAGCTGTTGCATGGACTGTAGCTAACGCTGTTGATCAAGCTTTAGATTTATATGATGGAATCGCTGAGTCTGTAAAAGACAGAGACGATTTAATTATGGTAATGTCTCCTGCTAACTACAGAACTTTAACAAGAGCTTTAGTAGCACAGAATCTTTATCACTTTGATTCAGTAGCAGCACAAGATATCTTAATCCTACCTGGAACTAACATTACATGTGTTAAGTCTTCTGGTTTAGTAGGATCTGATTACGTATTTGCTGGACCTGGTAAAATGATACTAGCAGCAACAGGATTACAAGACGAACTAGATTCTTTCGTATGGTTTTACGATCAAGGAGCAGACGTTATGAAGTTCAGAGCAGCTTGGAGATTAGGAGTAGGAGTTGGAGAAATCAACTTATTTGCAACTAACGGATTAGCATAATCAAAACCTAGATCCAGGATCATTTCGGTGGTCCTGGTTTTATAAACTAAAAAATAACACTATATAATATGGCTTGTAGCAATTTAACAGCAGGTATTTTAGATTTATGTAATGATGGTTTTGGTGGAATACAAAAGATATTTCTAGCAAACGGACCAGTAGAGTCTTTTGCAGAAACAGCAGGATTAGTAACAGCAATCACAGTAGGTGGTTCAGTATTAACTCCAGCAGATTTTTTCGCATTCGAAGTACCAAGACAAACGTCAACATTTAACGAAACTATTACTGCAACACAAGAAAATGGTACTGTAACGTATCAACAAGATATCACTATGATATTTAATCAAATGGAAGCGGCTAAACGTAACCAAATTTTATTAATGGCTCAAGCAACTACAATGGTTGCTGTAGCTGAAGATGGAAATGGAAAATACTGGTCGATTGGACTTGAATTCGGAGCTTATATGAGCGCTGGAACAGCAACATCGGGTACTGCATATGCAGACAGAAATG
>TARA_B110000879_G_scaffold212968_1_pt1 | contig 10099 bp, 10 predicted proteins | sample TARA_B110000879 | Tara Oceans TARA_B110000879 (sample SAMEA4398094) | marine metagenome | biome: Polar Biome; feature: [SRF] surface water layer (ENVO:00010504); material: water (ENVO:00002006), including particulate matter (ENVO:01000060) such as... | depth 5 m
TCACTGGTGGTCTTCAGCTTCAAGAATACAACCAAGACATATATGAATCAAAACCTGGTGTTCCTATGTTAAATACAGTGACGCCATATGTAGATTTTCTTTATAAAATATCTCGTAAGAAATCAATTAGATTTGAATCTCAGTACATGATTACAGACCAAGATTTTGGTAGCTGGGCATATGGCCTACTTGAGGTTGGTTTAGCGCCACACTGGCTTTTCGAATTGTCAGGAATGTATAATGTGTCACCGAATGTCAATAAGAATGAAATACCGAACAATCCAGAGACGGGAGAAAAGAGAAAGATATTATATCCAACCCTAGGTGCTGTGTATATCAACAAAGGAAACAGATTTTCTTTAAGATACGTTAAGCAAGTTCAAGGTGTGGTATGTAATGGTGGAATATGTCGGCTAGAGCCAGCCTTTTCAGGAGTAAGATTTAATATGACATCTAATTTCTAGCCCGTAAAAGGAACAGATATTTTAAATAAAAGAAAGATTATAATTATGAAATCAATTAAAAATATAATTGCTTTAGTGTGTCTCTATATGCTTTCTGCGTGTGAAGAAAAGCCATTAGTTATTCCTGATTTTGTGCCACCAACATCAGGCAAAGTGGTGTTGATAGAAGAGTTTACTGGCGCTAGTTGTACAGGCTGTCCTGCAGGGGCCGCTAAGGTCGAAGAGTTACTTAATTTACTTCCAAACAATGTGGCCGCCGTTGCAATTCATGGTGCGTTTCTTTCCGAGCCCATTGCAAATAAAAGTAAATATGATTTTAGAAATGAAGATGCTGCCGTGTTGGAACAAGAGCCTAGTTTTGCATTGCAATCAAAACCAGCAGCAATGATCGATAGAAGCGAAGTCTTTCCAGGGCAACCGATCATCAAAGATTCACCTCCAAGTTGGGGTTTTTTTGTAGAAGAACTACTTAAAGAAGCTCAAGAACTTGAGCTTTCAATAGATGCTATTGTAGATAATGGAGTTTTAGAAGTAACGGTCTTTGGTACTGCATTAGTAGATCTTCCGGGCAACTATAATCTAGGTGTCTATGTAACCCAAAGTCACATCGTAGATTATCAAAAGACCAACGGATCTACAATATCAGATTTTGAGTTTAATCACTTTTTACGAAAGAGTTTAACCAGTGTGCCTTATGGTAATATTCTAGACTCTGATTTGGTAATAGGTGATTCTTTTGAACGCAATTTTACGTTCACCCTACCAACAGACCTTGATCCAATGATTCCAGAGTGGAAAGTAGAAGACCTGGAAGTGGTAGCGTATGTTTCTAGAGATGGAGGTACAGTGGCTCCGATTATACAGGCAGCTAAAAAGAAATTATAGAAGGGGAATAACAATTAACTTTAATTCATCAGATTTCAATATTCAAACGATGATACTAGGTGTGTTCCTTTTGTCGTTTGAAAAGCGAAGTTTCTTTTTAAGCACCCTTAATCTGACAACAGAATAAGTTCACACTAGAAGGTCTGCGCCTCAACTTCAGGTTTAATCTATAAATATATTTGCATTTGCGTATACACTCTCTATCTCGAATTTTATCACTTCCAATAGCGTTATCAATTCTGACCGTACTATATGTCAGTTACGAACTTGAGTATCAAAATGCAATGATTTGGATTTTGGTTCCACTGGTAATTGCTACGGCGGTGGTTATATTTCAAGGACAGATAGATTTTTGGTGGAATGAACGGAATCCAGTAACGCTTGATCCACCTATATCGGACTGGCTTAAAAAGTATGATCCTTATTATAGTTCATTACATCCTAATCAAAGACAGAATTACGATAATCGACTCGTAATGTATATGCAAGGTAGGGCCTTTGCAAGTGTAGGTCGAGAGCATCACGATGTACCTAATGACATACAAGCTATCATTGCGTCTAATGCAGTTAAGATGTTGATGTCAAAGAAAGATTATCTGCTGGGCGATATGGATCGCATCTATTTATATAAGCACCCTTTTCCCACTCCGAGACATCAGTTTCTACACACGGTAGAGACAGATATTGAAGACGGAGTATTCATCTTTTCGTTAGAGCATCTTGTTCCAGGCATGATCAATCCCGAGGAGCATTACAATATCGCGATGCATGGATTTGTCGAAGCCTTTCAAAGGGTATTTCCAAAAGAAGATTTCACTTATTTGGATCAGATTACTTGGGACCAACTAGAAGAGGTGGGTTATCATTCTAAAGACAAGATCTTAAAGACGATGGGATTCAATCAGACAGATATTACTACTGTTGCAATTAACCACTTTTTTACTCACCCCCGGAGATTTAATTTAATGATTCCAGCTGCCTATGATAGATTAATAAGACAGTTTGGTGCTGATCAACTAAGTAAACTGTAATGGCGCAGGGAAAGCTATTTTAAAATAACCAAGGGTCTGCTATTCTGTATCTACAGGAGCCAACCTAACAGTAAGTCCGTTAATTTCTTCTTTAATTTTTATTTGGCAACCTAGGCGGCTGTTGTCTTCTACAAAAAAAGCCTGGTCTAGCATATCTTCTTCGTCTTCAGATCTATTGTAGATGTCATGATTGCTTTCTACGTAACAATGACAAGAGGCGCAGAGTGCCATTCCACCACAAGTACCTTCTACGGGCAATTCTGATGCTTTGGCAACCTCCATTATATTGAGGTCGATACCTAGTGGCACTTCTATCTCATGAGGCTCTCCTTTTCTATCTATTATTGTTACTTTTATTTCTTCCATTATGCTATTATAGTATACACGTATATAGTACCAAAGTGAACGATTAGTTCCCTTCAATCTTTGTTAGTCGAAAAAACAAAGTTAACTGATTGTCAAGCTCTGTAAAGAATCGTGTTATACTGTTTTCCTCTGATTGTACTCCTAGAAAATCCTTGATACTTGATCCCCAAGCGGGCTGCACTTTGTTGGGAAATGGATTAGGTAAATACTCACCATTCCGCTTCACTTCGAATCCACCATAGTCAGTGTATAAAACATAGATTTCTCCAAGACTTGCATGTGTTTTTTTTCCGTTTGGACCAATCTCTTTAGCATTGTTTGGATCAGCGATATATGATTTTAATAGAGAGTCAGGAACGATTGATATTCTACTGAAGGAGTATTTGGTTTTTGTATTTTGCCAAATTTTTAATGTCTTTTTTCTTTTCGATAGCAGCGTATCTATATCTTTTTGAATAGAGGGGTTTTTTTTGGCAAAGTTTTTAAGCGCCTTTTCCTTTTTGTGTTTTGTGGGAAATATTACGACGACACCAAATTCTTTAATTTGCTCGATTGCATTAATGGCTAGAGCCTTGTCTGTGGTTGCGGTTTGATTAATCCTGAGAGATGAGCAACAGGGCAGCAACATTACCACCAACGAAAAGCCAATAGTTGATTTGATTATATTCATTTGGCAAAGTAACGATAATGAAAGCACCACAGCAATAGACAGTAAGTTGTAAATGAGATAATGTTGTATTTTAGCATATAGAAGATTAGAATCAAAGACATGCTAGTAAAAACATATGCAAGTGCTGTGCAGGGAGTTGACGCGCAGACTATTATCATTGAAGTAAACGCCGGAGGTACTGTAATGGCCGGCAAACAGTTCTACTTTATGGTTGGATTGCCAGACAATGCTGTTAAAGAAGGGTTTGCAAGGGTAGAAGCGGCCATAAAGAATCTTGGTTTCAAACTATCTAGGGTAAAATTAGTGGTCAATATGGCCCCAGCGGATTTGCGCAAAGAAGGGTCAGCATATGACCTGCCGATAGCTATAGGTGTTTTAGCGGCAACAAAGCAAATTTCTGGGGAGAAGTTGCGTGACTACCTTATTATGGGGGAGCTCGCATTAGATGGTGGGTTGCGCCCGATCAAAGGAGCGTTACCTATAGCTATTCAAGCGAGAAGAGAGGGATACAAGGGAATCATTTTGCCAAAGGAAAATTCAAGTGAAGCGGCTATAGTAGATAACCTAGAAGTATATGGAATAGAAAACCTTAAAGAGGCGGTAGGGTTTCTAGATGGGAGCATGGAGCTTAATCAAGAAGAGCATAATACAAGAGAGTTATTTAGAGAAAACAAGGAAAAGTATAGTGTAGACTTTAATGATGTAAAAGGACAAGAAAATATTAAAAGAGCATTAGAGATTTCTGCTGCAGGTGGACATAATGTAATTTTGATTGGCCCACCAGGTGCGGGTAAGACGATGCTTGCTAGGAGACTACCAACGATACTTCCACCACTGTCATTAATAGAGGCTTTGGATACCACAAAAATACATAGTGTGGCGGGTCATCTAGGGACTAATGCTTCGCTTATATCTGAACGCCCTTTTCGATCACCTCACCATACGATTAGTGATGTAGCTCTAGTTGGTGGAGGATCTAATCCCAGCCCTGGAGAGATATCCCTCGCTCACAATGGAGTTTTGTTTTTAGATGAATTGCCAGAATTTAAAAGATCCGTATTAGAGGTATTGCGCCAACCGATGGAGGAGAGAAGAGTGACTATATCTAGAGCTAGAATATCGGTGGATTATCCAGCAAGTTTTATGTTAGTGGCGAGTATGAATCCATGTCCCTGTGGCTTTTATAATCATCCAGATAAAGATTGCGCTTGTGGCCCAGGGATAGTGAAAAGGTACCTCAATAAAATATCGGGACCACTATTAGATCGTATAGATTTACACGTAGAAGTAACACCCGTATCTTATGAGGAGCTAGCTAGCCATGAGTACATAAGTGAGTCTAGTGAAGATATCACGAAGAGAGTAACTAAAGCAAGGGGGATACAACAAAAAAGATTTGAAGAATTTAAAGATGTAAACTGCAATGCTCAGATGCCTAGTCGTATGGTTAGAGATGTTTGTTCGTTGAGTAACGCAGGTGTTACACTGCTCAAGACCGCCATGACAAAAATGCAATTATCGGCTAGGGCCTATGATCGTATACTGAAGGTAGCACGTACTGCTGCCGATCTAGCAGAGAGTGAAGACATCAAAATAGAACATCTTGCAGAAGCAATACAATATAGAAGCCTAGATAGAGAAGGGTGGAGTGGTTGATTTTTAAATTGGGCTTATTCAATGTGGTTGGTGGACAGATTATTTCGGATACTTTTCCCTAGTTATTTCTCCTACAATATCTTTGGCTTCATCGTATTTATACCCTTTAGATTGTGCAAACTTCATAAGTTCTATATTGAGCAATCGTTCGTTAGTCGATGGTCTTATGTTTGCTCTTTTAAGCAACATGCGCTCCAAATTTTCTAAGTATTCTTCTTCTAGTATTTCTGTCATTCCTTTGCGTATGCAATATTCAGACACCCTTTTTTCTTTGAGCCCCCTTTCGATTTTATACCTACCCCAAGACTTCATTCTATACTTACCACGCACATAAGATCTTGCAAACCTTTCTTCATTAAGATAATCGTCTTGGATAAGCTCGACGATTATATCTTCGAGGTCGTCACCATATATTTTGAGCCTAAGTAGACGTGTACGTACTTCACTGTGACACCGATCTTGGTAGACACAATACTTTTTTAGCACTTCTAGGGCATCATCTTTAGAGTAATACTTATAAATTGACATATTGTTAATTACATCTACGCTACTGCAATATTGCACTAATTACCCTGGCACAACTTTAATTAAGGTGTTTCAGTCCAAAGATGTTCAATTATATTCGACTTTTCTTAAGTGTCATGATTATTACTTAACTTGTAAACGTATACAAATGACAACAGAATGAAGCCAAAGAAATGTGAGGTGTGCGGTGATAAATTTCACGGTAGAGCAGACAAGAAGTTTTGCTCAGATCAATGTCGTACAGCGCACCACAATGAGAACAACAGAGATTCGACTAACTTTATGCGAAATGTAAATAATATGTTACGCAAAAACAGGCGTATTTTAGCAGTACTTAACCCCAATGATAAAGCGAAGACAACGAAGACGGAGTTACTAGATAAAGGATTTAAATTTAGTTACTTTACTAATCTATATGAAACCAAGGCCGGGAAAGTATATTACTTCTGTTACGATCAAGGATATATAGATATAGGAGAGGGAAAGTATGCAATTGTGAGACGTAAGGCATACGTAGACTAGTAGCGTACTGTTTAGAATAGAAATGTTTGCGGTCAAAATAAAATGTGCTAAGAAAAAAGGGGGGCGCCATCGAAACCAACATCTTGGTTGCGAAATTCCAATTCGTCTTTGATCTAACAGAAAAGGCCAAAAAGACAAAGGGAACGAACAAAATTCCATTAGGCATTCCAAAGGATTTGACGAGACCGACCTCTCCTTTCACATATTTCATTTGCACATCTACGAACAATAACAGCATGTAAGATAAACCCTCTAAAGAAACAGGGCTGAATTCATTGTACATTTTTCTTTTGACTCCAATATGTCTTGAAGCGCCTTTTTGAAGCTCCCAGAATCAACTGGGGAAATCTCTTCAGAGAAAATACAATCTTATTCTGAATGTAAGATAGATGCTACTGTCGCAAAGGCAATTAGATATTTACACATAATTGTAATATTATCATTATAAAAAAGCTCAAGCAGACATCTTTCTGCTTGAGCTTTTTTGAGTTCCAGGGCTTGTGAAATGCTACTTATTAATAAAGTAACTATATTATGATTACCTTCTCTGAATGTATTTTACCGTTAGCTGTGATTTGCACTAAGTAAGTGCCGGCGGAAAGATTGTTGGTGTTATATCGGATTTGGTTCGAACCATCAATTACATTTATATCTTGAGTTGCTACAATTTGACCATGTACGTTTACTAGTCTTGACTGTACAAAACCTAAATTTGATTGTGTTCTGATATCCAATATGACTTCATTTCCATTTTGTCTAGTAGAGATGTCAAATATACCATCGACCTCTACTGTTGCTGACGTAGACGAAATCATATTTCTGTTAGCATTAAAGAAGGCGTATACACCGTCTGCTCTTAGGTTCCAAAGGATTGCGACTACTTCATCATTATCTAAATCAATGTCAGCCATTTCTTTAGATGCTTCTACTGTATATGTTGCGCCAGAAGTTACCGTTCCCTCTACGATTTGTTCGCCGAAAGACGACTCTGTTATCTTGTCAGCTAAGACGTATCTGTGGTCGGCATTAGGACCAACAGATGCTTGGTTAGCGATCACGTGATCTTTAAGAAGGTAGAAAGCCAAGTGGTAGTCTCCGTCTTCTAAACCGGTAAAGAATTCGGCTTTACCAGTTACGCTAAGCGTCTCCCCATCATATGTAGCGTCTACTCCTACTCCGGCAAATGCTCCAAACCCTACGAGTGCATCTATATAACCGTTGATTTCTACTCGAGCAGCTTGTGTATTGCTCGATGTTACATTGAAGTTGTCACTATTTACAAAGAATTGTGGCTGTGCGAATGAGCCCCATCCTGTGTTGATGTCTATTGATGCAGCATTATCTAAATCTCCACTATTGTGAGATGACCAGATGATTACATTTTTATTACTATTGTCTTCTATGAGATCTTTGAACAAGTCCCAACCCCACGATCCACAATTGCCACACCATGTTGCACTTGTCTTAGTCATAATCGTCCACTGATCAGTACTGACCTCTTGCGCCTGGGTGGAGAGCATGGCAATCATCATAATTAACATTAAAGTATATTTTTTCATAATATATAGTTTATTGATATTGAATGTGTAATGGTGGTGTAAAGATATAATATTTGGATATATCTGATAATCTCAATGGCATTAAATGGTTGTTAATAGTTTAGTAGAGATTGAATGTTAGGAAAGAAAATATTTGTATTTAAAGAGGGATTTAAATTCTAAGCGATTCTACCCACACGAAATTTTCTACTCTAGACTAGCCATTAAACTATTCAGTATCTACAAGTCCTTGGAAATAAGTAACAAACTCATCAAGGGACATGGCCCCTATATCACCATCGCCTTGTTTACGCACGGAGAGTGTATTAGATTCCGCTTCTTTATCTCCGACGACCATCATAAGAGGAATTTTATTTATCTCTGTGTCGCGGATCTTTCGGCCGATAGATTCTGCACGATGATCTACATATCCGCGTATATCGTGTTTAGCGAGTTGCAGTTTGATTTGTTCGCAGAGGTTATTATATTTATCGGAGATAGGCAGCAATGCAAATTGATCTGGTGTCAACCAAAGAGGGAACTTCCCCGCTGTGTGTTCAATTAAAATACTCATAAACCTCTCCATAGATCCGAATGGTGCTCTGTGGATCATGACAGGTCTGTGAGGTTGATTATCAGATCCAATATACTCTAGTTCGAATCTCTCTGGCAAATTGTAATCTACTTGGATCGTACCTAATTGCCAAGACCTACCAAGAGCATCTTTGATCATAAAATCTAACTTAGGTCCGTAGAATGCAGCTTCGCCTAACACAGTAACAGTTTCTAGTCCTGATTCTGCAGTCGCGTCTATTATCGCAGATTCCGCGGCTTCCCAATTTGCATCCGATCCGATGTACTTTGATGGATTTTTTGGGTCGCGTAACGATATCTGCGCTGTATAATCATTGAAGCCCATTTTTTTTAGTACAGTCTTAGTAAGGTCTAGTGCATTAAGAAATTCTTCTTTTAGTTGACTAGGCATACAGAATATATGCGCATCATCTTGAGTAAACCCCCTTACTCTTGATAATCCATGGAGTTCGCCCGATTGCTCATACCTATATACCGTACCAAATTCTGCAATACGCATGGGTAGCTCTTTATAAGAGTGTGGTTTATGGGCAAATATTTCACAGTGATGTGGACAGTTCATTGGTTTGAGTAGAAACTCTTCTCCATCTCTCGGAGTCTTGATCGGCTGGAAGCTATCTTCACCATATTTCTCATAGTGACCAGAGGTTATGTATAGGTTTTTATGTCCAATATGCGGCGTGGCTACCATTTGATATCCACGTTTCTCTTGTTCGTCTTTGAGGAAGTTCTGTAGACGCTCTCTGATTTGCGTCCCTTTTGGCAACCAGATTGGCAGCCCGGCTCCTACTTTCTCCGAGAACATAAATAGATCAAGTTCTGCACCCAGCTTCCTGTGATCTCTCTTCTTAGCCTCTTCTAACAAGTGTAGATATTCTTTCAGTTCTTTTGCTTTAGGGAATGTCACACCATACACTCTAGTCAGTTGCTGACGTGTATCATCACCTTTCCAATAAGCCCCTGCTAGGCTCATCACTTTCACCGCCTTGATTGGCGATGTGCTAGGTATGTGAGGTCCCCTACAGAGATCCGTAAAGTTTCCTTGTTTATAGAATGTGATTTGGCGACCTTCTAGTTCATTGATCGTCTCTATCTTATACTCATCATTTTTTTCAGTAAAGTATGCGATGGCATCCGCTTTACTTACCTCGGTGCGTTCAAATGAATTCTTTTGTCGAGCCAATTCCATAAACTTGTCTTCGATATTTTTAAAGTCGTCAGGGGTCAAAGTTTTATCTCCAGTATCTATGTCGTAGTAAAACCCAGTATCTATAGATGGCCCATAACCAAATTTAGTCCCTGGATAAAGCGCTTCTATAGCTTCAGCAAGTATGTGAGCTGATGAGTGCCAAAATGTAGATTTCCCTTCCTTATCTTTCCAAGTATGTAGCGTAAGGTTTGCATCTTCATGGATCGGTCTGGTCGCATCCCACACTTCGTCGTTTACTGTAGCCGAGAGAACGTTTCTTGCCAACCCTTCACTGATGCTCATAGCGACATCCATCGCTGATGATCCTGCATCATACTGTCTTACTGTTCCGTCTGGAAGTGTGATATTGATCATAGATTACTTATTTAAAAAATTGATCGACAAAAATACTTAATATATTTTTCTAATGTATGCCATAATACACACTGATATTGATGTATGGCTATGGGGGATTGAAAAATTACTGGTTTCTAAAAAACAGATTAGAAACATGAGATCCACTTAAACTTCATTTATATTTTGATAACAAAACCTTTAATGTGGGTCCATAATTAAACGAGTTTCTAAATTTGGAGGAGAGGTCAACTTACATTTCAATATCGAAAGAAAACATTAACTTCCTCGACTACGAAAAAGGC
>TARA_B110000879_G_scaffold45998_1_pt1 | contig 10085 bp, 8 predicted proteins | sample TARA_B110000879 | Tara Oceans TARA_B110000879 (sample SAMEA4398094) | marine metagenome | biome: Polar Biome; feature: [SRF] surface water layer (ENVO:00010504); material: water (ENVO:00002006), including particulate matter (ENVO:01000060) such as... | depth 5 m
AGCTGTAGCTGTAGGCCGAGGTTGGTCAGGGTGTTATAGAGGGTCTACTTTGAACAGCTCATCGAATTTACATGTTTGCAGAAGCTTAAAGACGTCGGCCTGAGCATTAATGATCCTAATATCGCTGTCGTCACCTCCCGCGTGGTCGCGCAGCAGTAGCAGCATGCCCAAGGCGGAGCTATCAATAGAGGGGACTTCTAAGATATCTACAACAAACCTTGTAGGCGCGGAGTTGTTAGCCTCGTAGGCGTCTAGAAACGCTTGATGGCAGGTATAGTCAAATTTTCCCAAAAGAGTAAGGGTTAGTGTTTGTAAGTCAGGTGAAAGTTGAGAATTGATTTCCATGGGTATCTGAAAAATCCCTTTAAAAGGTAATAAAACTGAATGATTTTAGTCTATCACAAGGATTGACGATGGCCGACAGTAGTTAAGAAAATCCTAGTAAGCAAGTAGCTCGACAAGCAAGTAATTCAGTAAACAGGCAGCTCTGTAAATAAACAGCTCAGTAAGTGATCAAGAAAGCAACTAAGTAAACCGTTGTCCCTCTCTCCTTCAGAGCGGTGGGATATTCCAGTGCGGGCTCTTACGATAAGCGCGGTCTGATTATCAAGAGCCTGGTCTTGGAATGGATTGATTCTGCGCACCATAATTCCCTACATCGCTAGCCTTAGGGCAATGAAGTTTGTTGAATGGCGATAACTCTAAACAAAACTATCTCGTCTTCTCCCTTTCTCTGCGCTCGCCTGGGTATGATTTCGAAACTCCTTTTATTTGCAAAAGAACACCGTCACAGCAGTATCATGATGCTGGCTATGACGATTGGACTGGAGCTCAGTTAGTGCTAATTATCCATTGTTTATTCTATGGAGCTTTAATGTTATCTCAGCATTCGAAAAGTTAAGTAGTCTCTTGCTACCCACAAAGTAAATGAATTACTCCTGCGACAATTTGCCGCGCGTCACCGTGTCACATTTTCGGAATGCAGTTTCAGTTATATGATTTGATTTTTGGTTCTAATCTAAGTCGGTGCCTATGCCTTGTAAACTTAATTCTGCCTTTGGAAAATCTTTTGCACCTCTCGCAACTTTTTCCATGTTTGCTACTTTTACGACAATTGCAATTTTTATTCCCGGTCGTTCAATTATCGCTAAGGATAAACCTGTGGAGGAGTTGGTCGTTTGGGGTAGCGATGCCGATCAGCAATTTGGCAACTCAGGCCCAGTAAGCGTGCTGACGCAAGAAGATTTTGTCAGCATCAACGTTGCAACCACCGAAGATGTCGTAAAGTATGAGCCGAGCATTGTCATCCGCCGTCGATTCATAGGTGATGCCAATGGGGTTCTAGGTATGCGCGGTTCTAATATGTTCCAAACATCGCGTTCTATGGTGTTTGCCGATGGGGTGCCTTTGCACTATTTACTCCAGACCCGATGGAACGGTTCGCCACGTTGGACTATGGTTTCTGCTAGTGAAATAGCTCAAGTGAAAGTTCGCTATGGTCCTTTCTCTGCAGAGTATAGTGGCAATTCTATGGGCGGTGTTGTAGAAATTGAAACGGCAATTCCCCAGAGAAGTGAATTTCATTTTGACAGCTCTTTTTTCTCCCAAAATTTCAATGACTATGGATTTGATGATTCCGTCAACGGCTATAAGTCGTTTATTTCCTATGGAAACAAAATCGGCGACACAAGCTTTTATCTTTCGTTCAATCGGCTAGAAAATGAGGCTCAGCCGCAAACTTTTAGATTTGGGGGTGGTAGCAGTGTCAGCGACCCTATTGAGGTAACCGGTGCGTTAGTTGAAAATGATGAGCGCGGCAGAGAAAGACTATGGTTTATGGATACCGGGATTGTTGATGCGCAAACAAACAACTACAAATTCAAATTGGGTCAAGATCTGGGCGAGTGGAAAGCGCTATTAAATGTAGCGTATGAAGATCGCAGTTCTAGTAATGATTCCGCGAACTCTTATCTAACAAGTAGCGACGGCAATACAGTTTACAGTGGAAATGTTGTTCAAGATGGAGTGCAGTTTTCTTTACCCTCTACACGCTTTGCGGCCAGTGAATTAGAGCGCCGCAGTGTATCTACAGGCCTTAGATTAAGAGGGCCGGTAACTGATTCAATTGAATTGGAGGTGAATGTTAATCAATTTTCTGTACTGAGAAATGAAACGCGCTCATCTCGAACTCATCTAGATGATCCCGCTTTTACACCCGCAGGGCAGGTTAGTGACTTCGATGACACTGGCTGGAATGCGGCAGAAGTGAAGCTCTATTTTTCGGACTTAGGAGTGCCGGGTTTGTCACTGGTCGCCGGTGCTAGACATGAATCTTACGAGCTTAACTTTGATGTGTTCGCTTCGAATAATTTCGCTGCTGGAACCAAAGATAAACCTTCTTCTAGCAGTGGTGGTGAGACTGAAATTAATGCTTTGTATGCCCAGTTAAATTGGGAGATTAATGAGCAATGGGATATGACGCTTGGTTTGCGTGCGGAGGAATTTCAAAGCACCAATGGCTATTTCGATGATGATGAGGTGGCAACTCCCGGGTTTGATCTCATTGAAGTGCCAAAGCGATCTCATAACAAAACATCGCCTAAGTTTTCCGCTGGGTACAGGCCTAATACTTTATGGAGTTATCGCTACTCTGTTGCCAAAGCCTATCGCTTCCCAATCGTAGAAGAGTTGTTCAGCGAATTTGAAGCGTTTAATTCAATCAGTATTGCGAATGCCGGGCTGTCGCCAGAAGACGGTCTGCACCATAATTTCATGATTCAGCGCGAGCTAGAAAATGGCTACCTAAGAATGAACTTTTTTACTGAAAAAATAAAAGAAGTTATTGAGTCTCAGTCGGCGACTTTGGAAAATGGTGTTGCTATTCGCACTTTTCTGCCTGTTGATGAGATAGAAACCACCGGTCTTGAATTCATCATCAATTCCAATGATCTTCTCATCAATGGGCTAGATGTGCGATTTAATCTGGTAGCTACCGATTCTGAGATTGTGAAAAACGCTCCCAATCGTGCTATCGAAGGGAACGTCTATCCGCGAATGCCAAAATGGAGGAGCAATTTACTGGCCACTTACCATATTGGCAGCAGCTGGGACATTGGCGGTAATCTGCAGTATGCCAGTAACAGTTTTGGGCGGACAGACAATACCGACAGACAAGATAATGTTTATGGAGCTCAAGATAAATTTACTCGAGTAGGTTTAAAATTCACTTATCGACTAGATGCTGGGATGTCCTTTGGACTGGGCGTCGATAACTTAACAGATGAAGTTTCTTATGTTGCCCATCCGTGGCCGGGACGAACTTTTTATGCGAATTTTGCCTATGACCTCTAACTATACTTCGACCCAATTATTTGTAGAGAATCGACTAAGACGGCTCTGTTTTGGCTTTGGAGCCCTTGTATTGAACATGACACTGATCTCTATGCTAAATGCAACTGAGTTGTCCTCGGTGGACTGCGAAAGAGAGGCAAGCTCGGTAGATTGTGGCAGTGCATACAGCGCTACAATAGATGAGTGGGGTAAGCTGTGGATTAGCTATGTTCGTAACAAGCATGTTTATGTGAGGCGGTCTGATGACAAGGGTCGAAATTTTTCTGCGCCTGTTAAAGTTAATAGGATCGCAGAAGACGCTGAGCACAATGGTGAGAACCGTCCCAAGATAATAGTGACATCCAACAATGAAGTGCTGCTTAGCTGGACATTGAAAACCTCTAATCGTTATACCGGTGAGATCCGCTTTGCTCGATCCAGCGATGGTGGAAAGACATTCAGTGAGCCTAAGACAGTGAATGACGATGGACTTAGCGTTGGCCACCGCTTTGATAGTATGTTTCTCACTAAATCAGGCCATCTATATTTGACATGGATTGATAAACGGGAACTATATGCGAGCACCCAAGTTGGTTCTAATTATGCAGGTGCGGCAATCTATTATGCGGTGTCTGATGACTATGGGCGAAGTTTCTCGCAGAATTATCCTGTTTCCAGTAACAGCTGCGAGTGCTGTCGGATAGCGATGGCACCAAGTGGTGAAGATGGTGTGGCAATTCTTTGGAGGCAAATTTATGAAGAAAAAATTCGTGATCATGCGTTTGCCATCTTAAGGCCTGAAGGTAACGTAATCTTTTCGGGTCGAGCGAGCGTCGACGATTGGTACATTAACGCCTGTCCTCATCATGGACCCGCTATGGAAATTGCAGCACCCGAAAACGAATACCATATGGCTTGGTTTAGTAACGGTAATATTAATCAAGGTATTTACTACGCTCGCTACAACGCATTGACTGGCTCGTCTGATGCGACAATGCTAGTTGATGGAATGGCGGGAGCGGGTCATCCAGATATAAAAAGGTTTGATGGAAAACTCTATCTGGTTTGGAAGGGGTTTGATGGGAAAGCAACTGCGCTAAACCTTATTGTGTCTAGTGATAATGGTCAGACTTGGTCTGCTACTCAGATTATTCGTTCGACTGAATTAGCGTCAGACTATCCGTTGTTGGTGAGAGATAAAGAAGCTCTTTTTTTGAGTTGGCATACTGATGAGTTTGGCTATTCGTTTAGCCTTTTGGCTGGGCTTGAGGGAAGTTAGGGTGAAGGGTTCTATGGCGCTAAATGTTTGGATAATTATGCTGACTTTAATCTTATCTACTTGGCAATTAGCCCGCGCAGATAGTTTTGAAGCTTTTGGAGTTGATACTTTTGCTGAGATAAAGGCGGCCCGTTCGGGGCAAGCTTTCTTGCTCAGCCTCTGGTCTATAGACTGTGCCCCGTGTCGGCTGGAGTTAGAGATGTTGGGAGAGCTAAAGAAAAAAGACCCGTCATTTCCGCTTGTGCTTATTTCGGCTGATTCCTTAGAACAACGCCAAACGGCTCATTACCTTTTGGAAGAGTATTTTTTGGATGGCCTAACTTCATGGATGTTTGCAGACAATTTTAGCGAGCGCCTGCGCTACAGCATTGACCCTAACTGGTACGGTGAATTACCTCGCAGTTACCTGTTCGACACAACTCACGTTTCGACAGCGCATAGTGGCGTACTTACTGAGGAGCAATTGGCCGCATTTCTATCGGCGATATCTCGATAAGCACTGCTCTCGTGCTACTGAGAAGAGCGCACGCTGGCTTCCTCAAAGTCCAATGCTAGGAATTGCCTTAGTATTGATGCGCCTTCCTCGAGCCTGATTTGATCTTCTGAAAAAACGGACTCAAAAAAGCTCAACACGGCTACTGTGGTGATCATGTGTTGGCGACCTGGATGTGATGCTTCACGTAGTGGCATTAATTCACATACGCTGGGTGTGTCTGGGGGCATATAAACGCCTTCTTTGATACTGCCTAGCTTCGTAAAAATATCGTTTGGGTCCTCGTCGAGAACTGACAACACAGCGCTGCAGCCAAGGCTGTCCGGATTATGCATAAATCTAAAGGCAGGCTCGGCAGCGCCAACAAAGCCAAGGTGAGTCCCTCCGTCTATAATGACAAGGTCGGCACCAGCGTTGCGCTCGGGGATTATAGTGGCATTGTACGCGGTATCAATGAGTGCATCGGAAGTTCCTGAAATCATGAGAAAAGGAACTGTAGAATTTTTATAAAACGCCTCAGTGAACGCGACAGCAGGTCCTGCTATAGCAACTGACGCGGCGATTCTTGGATCGCGCCAGCGCGGATGATAGGTGCTGAGGATTGTTGTTAATCCACCCAGGGAGAACCCTGTAAGACCAATTTTTGATTCATCGATTTGGCCGCTGAAAATCTGATCTGTAGCGAGAGTTAAGACGGAATCGATAAGGAATGATACATCCGCGGGCTGATTCATTACATCATTGGCATTAGCGCCACCGGGAGTTGACCCTGATGTTAAAGGGTAATCTGCTGCTGCCACCACATAACCATAACTTGCTAGGTGCTCCATTAGATACGCAAGCTCATTGCGGGTAGAGACAATGCCGTGACTGTGTACGATTAGTGGCAGTGTGCCTTTTGCATCTTCCGGATACCAGATAGTGGTTGGAAAGGTCCTATTGGGTTTGCCTGGGTTGCCTCGGCTTTCGTCCGTGGGGCGCGATTCATCAATAAAAACGAATTCAGCTGAGCCAGCAGAATAGGGCCCTGCTTGCAACCAGCCTATGCTTGCAGAATCAGATTTAAGTTGCTGCGGTCCTGTTGCCACGTAAACAACAATGGCTAATAGAGCAAGAGTAAAGAATAGTCCCAGAAGCCCTTTGATGATTTTTCGGAACATGGTGGTGACTGCCTTTTTGTTCTGAGGAAATGTGAGTAGATGATTTGTGCGTTAGTGCTGTGTTTAAGTCGACAAAAAGCCCATAAGCCAGATCACATAAGTTGAATGAGTCCATTGTCGCTATTCCAGAACTACATATCAAACTGCAAAGAGATTTGAGGGAGATTAGAGGGCAAGTTGGTTGTTTCGGGGTCACTAGTCCAACGCTCCCTTCTTAACTCTTTCATCTTTCTTCTCTCCAGCTCTCAGACCTTCCCACTTTTATTTTACTGATCGTTGGAGTTCTTCAGAGGATGCTTCGCACCTTGGCTGGCTGGCTGGCTGGCTGGCTGGCGCAGGGCTATGGGGCTGATACTTCTGAAAGGCTGTCTTTTCACGGGGGTTTATCGCAGCATAGCGAGGTAATTATTCCGCAGTCACAGGCAGATCCGAATATACGTATCCAGTGCCGGCATTCTGAGTCGGCCACTCTAGAGCAATCCAAACCGTAAAGGGGATACGGAAGCTAATCATAGCTCGTCTATGTTTTGAGTAGATCGCAATTATCGGTTAAGAAGGTCGAAACTAACCAAGGGATTAGAACGAAATAGTTACCCTTGAGAGGCGAGATGATTGTTTGGAAAGCCACATAAAGTGCTCGGGGAAAACGAAAATAAGTTGTTTGACACTGTAATATGTAGAGATCTAGAGCATATTTCCGTTAGCACTGTCTGCTTTCTCAGGCATTCTTTTATCAGGGTTACAGTCATCAAATTGATGATCGATGCCGTAGCACCGCAGGATGCTGCGCTGCTGGGGCTGGCAACCGGTGCCAGTGAGTAGGCCAGTGATCCTGTTCTTTAAATGCAGGGACGGCTCGAGCATTCAACGTCAGTGAGAATATCACCGAAGCTCGAACAGGATTTTACGTCTCTCAAATGCAAAAACAGGGTCGGCCTGAAAAGTCGGCGATGTTCCAGTCGAGAGCGGCGAGTGAAATTCAAATAGTGCGGTGTTAGCAGGTCTCGAGAGGAAAGGTAAAATTTCAGCTTACGTTGATGGAAAAGTTATAAATAAGGAGGGCGGTCGATCAAGTCAAAAGATGTTTACAACGTGATGCAAACTTTAAATCTTAAGATTTACGGCAAAGTCTTTCTTAAGCCCGGTATGAACATTATCTGCACTAGTTTTGGATGGAGTTTTTTCGTGATAGTACTGATGGGGTTGGTCACTGATCTTCAACTAAGAAGAGTTCTTAAGCTACTTTTTCTTCAGTTTGAGCAAAGATAAGCTTTACGAAATTTCAAATTCTCGCGGCGACAAGGAATCGAAATTATATCGGTTGCTGATTATTTTCGTTAACACAAGACGTTGAGAGGCGCTGGTTTTAGTATAAATGACCTTTGACCTAAGGCCTCTACCGTATGGAGAAAACCCGGAATAGGCGCGCCTGATTTAAGGTGTCCATGGGGGCTGTTTTGAATACACTTTTAAGCAATGAAGATAGAAGACGCGGTGCTGAAGCTATAACGTCTATGTCGCTAGGATGGGCCTTCAAATGCTTCTTGAGTTGCAGCGCTTCCGTATCAGGAATGGTGAAGCCATCTATCCCTGAGGGTACATTGCTCTGTTTGCTAGAACTAATAACTGCTTCCGCGGTCGCGCATTTAATAGTGTGAAATCTCCTCCAATTGCTGCGCAAAATAGGTAAGGCCACACACAATGGTGGCATTCTCATGAGAGATAACAGTTGTGTGCATTATTTTTTTCTAGACACCCGGTTGAATGCAATGACAGGGGTAAGGCATCCTCCATCCTTGGTTTCGGAGGCGTTCTTCACTGTGCCGTTAAACAGTAAATTTCGGTTATAGGCAGAGCGATCAGTATGCGATAGAGGCGCTTTTTTTATCTGTTTATCTCTAACTTTTTGTAAGTCTATTAGGTTGGTATAGATAACAATCCCCTTATTCGGATTTAACTACAGAGCCAATGCAACAGGTTTTCTTACTTTAAGTGTAGTTCAATGAATAGGAAAATCTCCTACAATGTTGTTGCTTAAAAGGGCTGTTTTTAGATCAGTAAGAGATAGTGAAAGGCTTGCTTAAATAGGCGAGTAAGAAGCGAGAGCAAATCGTTGCTAAAGAGGATCTTTGAGGTGCCCGTCAGTCCCCTTTTAGAAAAAAAGAGACTGAGTTGGCCCATAGGCAAGGTCTCTTGTAGTGGCTAGCTTTCTGTTAAAATAATGGCTGGTGTTTATTTGTCGCTGTTTATTTGCGCTGCTAAGTCTCCAGCAAGGCTTCCCTCAGGCCGCTCTACCACCCGGGCTATTTCACGTGCGCCATCATTGACTATAACAGTAGGCGTATACTGTAGCTGGTATCTTTCTGAATAGCCGTCGGGATCATCTTTTTGGCGGGACACTGCATACAAGGTAAGCTGCTTAACTTGAACATTTCCCAGCTCTAATAATTTGAGCAACCTAGGTACTTCTCGCTCACTGTCATGGCACCAAGTGCCGAATAAGGTGACAATATTTTTGCCCGCAAGGGCCTGTATATCCTTAAGCTGCTGTGGACTAGGTTCGAAGTCGTCATATTCTTTTGCGAACGCAGGGTATACCGACAGCAACTCTTGGGCTGTTATTTTTCCAATATGGGCGGGTATTTCGTTCTCACTTGCATAAACCCCAGTCAAAGAGTGGCAGAGAGTTAGGCAGGTTAAAATAAAGAGTGCTAATGACGGGTTCATTCGTTGGACTTTTCTGTACTCAGTTTGGTCTTGAGCGGATTTTTCGTACACGGGTTTCTTGTAAACAGGTTTTCTGTAAGTAGAGGATTTCAATTCAGTCATTTAGGCCTCTGATAAGGTTGTAAAAGGTAATTATTAGGATTCGAGGCTAGCATAGAGCGGTTGGAATGAAAAATTAGGCTAGTATATTGGCTAAGTATTTTGGGACTGTTTCGCTGGCAGGGCCATATTCGTGTTGGTCGAATGTGGAGCCTGTTCTTTCCAAATTGAGTTCAACTGTATGTGCTCTTCGGATTTTAGCGGTCTGATAAAAACCCGAAGCGGGGTAAACATTGCCGGATGTCCCGATAGCAATGAAAAGATCACATGCCTCCAGAGCCGCGTTGATTTTGTTCATATAAAAAGGCATTTCGCCAAACCATACTATATGAGGTCGGAGATTGCCCGGGGATCGGCAGCAGCGACACGCAGTATCGAAATCGAAGTCCTCACGAACATCAAAAACCAATCGTGAGTTCAAACAGCGCATCTTAAGCAGTTCGCCATGCATATGCAGAACATCTTTTGAACCTGCCCGTTCGTGTAAGTTATCTACATTTTGAGTTATAAGAAGAAATGATCCAGTGTACCGGCTCTCGAACTCGGCCAAGGCGGTGTGGGCTTTGTTTGGGCGTACCGAAGGAGACTGCAGTTGGCTGCGCCGCTGATTGTAGAAGCCATAAACTAGTTGAGGGTTTCGATCAAAGCCTTCGGGAGTAGCGACATCCTCAACCGAGTGGTTTTCCCATAAGCCATCACTAGCTCGGAAAGTCTCTATGCCAGACTCGGCGGAGATACCGGCGCCAGTTAGAATAACGATAGATTTGGGTGATCTGCTCATTGTCTCTAGTTAGTTCCGTTGTGGCAGAACTGGCACAAGGGTGTCAGTTCTTTTTCAGTGTTAACCGCGATTTGGCAAACAGCGGTATAATAAGCTTAACGACATATATCCTAGATTATGAAGAGTAAATGATGGCCGAAATCAAATTAGGCAACAAGGCTCCAGCATTTAGTTTGTTGGACCAGAACGGTGACAAAATCAGTTTGGGGGATTATA
>TARA_B110000879_G_scaffold97566_1_pt1 | contig 10082 bp, 8 predicted proteins | sample TARA_B110000879 | Tara Oceans TARA_B110000879 (sample SAMEA4398094) | marine metagenome | biome: Polar Biome; feature: [SRF] surface water layer (ENVO:00010504); material: water (ENVO:00002006), including particulate matter (ENVO:01000060) such as... | depth 5 m
TTGTCATGGGTTACGGTAAGGAAATTCACGTCAATATTGATGAGGAAGATCGTGTGGAAATCCGAGATTTTGGCCGGGGGATTCCGCTGGGGAAACTGATGGACTGCGCGGCGAAAATCAATACTGGCGCCAAGTATGATAGTGAAGCATTTAAGAAATCTGTCGGACTCAATGGCGTAGGAATTAAGGCTGTGAACGCGCTCTCTGTTTTCTTCGAGATTCAGGCATGGCGAGAAGGCGAAACCAAAGCGATCGAATTTAGCCGTGGGGAAGTCGTCGAAGAAATGAAGCGTCCCCGCAAAGACAAGGATGCTGTGAACGGAACGCGTATTTCATTCGATGTAGATCGTGAAGTTTTCCCAGAGAAGACCAAGTATAGAGCGCATCACGTAGAGAAAATGTGCCGTTATTATTCTTACCTAAACCCAGGCTTAACGGTCGTATTTAATGGTAAGAAATTTAAGTCCAAAGAAGGTCTACTGGATCTTCTCAGAGAGGAAATGGATGATGAAATGCTCTATGAGCCAATTCATCTATCAGGACATGATCTAGATGTGACCTTTACTCACACGATGTCTAGTGGCGAAGATTATTACACCTTTGTCAACGGGCAGCACACCACTCAAGGAGGAACTCATCTTGCGGCTTTTCGTGAAGCTGTGGTGAAGGTTATTAGAGATTTTTATAAGAAACAATATGATCCATCAGACATCCGAGCAGGTCTAACAGCAGCGGTATCACTCCGAGTGACGGAACCAGTTTTCGAGAGTCAGACCAAGACCAAGTTAGGATCCACGCACGTTGCACCAGACGGAGAAACGGTCCGGACATTTATTCTGAACTTCCTCAAAGAGCACCTAGACAACCATCTGCACAAGCACCCGCAAGTCGCAGAATCTCTGCAAAAACGCATCCTCGTAGCAGAGAGGGAGCGCAAGGAGCTCAAGGGAATCAAAAAGCTCGCCAGAGACCGCGCCAGAAAGGCAAAAGTCCATAACAAGAAGCTCAGAGACTGTCGCGCGCACTACGATACTAAGCATAAGCGCAGAGAAGCTACCACCGTATTTATTACTGAGGGAGACTCAGCGAGTGGTTCTATCACGAAGTGCCGAGATGTCGAAACTCAGGCAGTATTTTCACTGCGGGGTAAACCCTTGAACTCATTTGGACTCACTAAAAAGATCGTTTACGAGAATGAAGAATTCAACTTGCTGCAACACGCGCTAAACATCGAAGATGGGCTAGAGGGGCTCAAATTTAATCACGTGGTCATCGCTACAGATGCAGACGTCGATGGAATGCATATCAGATTACTTTTATTGACATTTTTCTTACAGTTTTTCCCAGAAATAGTCAGAGAGGGGCATGTATTTATCCTTCAGACACCCTTATTCAGAGTCAGAAATAAGAAGAAAACGTTTTATTGCTACGATGAAAAAGAACGTGGAAATGCGATTAAAGAATGTGGTAAAACATCTGAAATTACACGATTCAAGGGATTGGGAGAAATTTCTCCAGACGAGTTTGCATTTATGATCGGCGATGATATCCGACTAGACCCAGTCTCAATTGTTGAAGGCAAGTCTCTCAAAGAAATGCTCGCATTTTATATGGGCAAAAACACGCCAGACCGTCAGCTCTACATTATAGACAACCTCAGAGCAGACGTGAACTCCGCAGAGGTTTAATTGCTCTATACTCTACTCAGTGAAACAGGTGCCTTTATAGGCGGTTTATTTTAGCAGGGTTATCGTTCATTTAATGACGACGCATTACATATATTGTGCGAACTTATAACAGTGGGTGCCGATATCGTAATATACAGAGCCTATCACTGTTTAAATGGTATAACTCATGAGTCATAACGAAGCAGCTAACGCTAGTGGGATCAAATGATCTTAAATAATATATAATTAAAGAAATCATCTTGCTTGCATTGTGGGGCGTTGAAATTTAGTCTCACATCGTGATGGATTTAACCGCAATCATCGAGGCTATTCTTGTGGCCTCTGAACAACCGCTTTCAAGCTCTGAGCTTGCTCGGCTGGTGCGTGCCCGCGTGGCCGAGGCTGAGGAAGCTCTTCAAGTGGAAAATGAAGATGCTTTAGCTGTCATCGCAAAAAACAAGAAATCTGCCGATCCTGAAGCCCTTGCTGAGGGCTCTGAGGCATTTAATCCTGTTACTTTACCCGTGTGGCTCTCAGAATTAGCGCCCACTTCTCAGAATCAAGTCATTAAGGCGATTGCTGAACTCAATCAAGGCTACGCGGCAAATGGTAGATCGTTCTCGATTATTGAACGTTCTAAAGGCTGGAAGATTTACACCAATCCAGATTATGCTGATTTTGTACGACAGTTATTCCCAGGTCAAAAACCTCAGCGATTGAGTGGTCCTGCCATGGAGACATTGGCGATCATTGCTTACCGTCAGCCAATCACCAAGGCGGCTATGGAGGCTGTCCGCGGGGTTTCATGTGATGGTATGCTGCAGAAGCTTTTGGACCGTGAGTTGATCTGTATCGGCGGGCGTGCTGAATTACCTGGGCGGCCACTTCTGTATGAGACCACCGAGCTGTTTTTCGAGTATTTTGGGATCAAAAGTGTGAATGACCTACCAAACGCATCTGAACTCAGAACGGTTAAGTTGCCCGAGCCGGAGCCAGAACCAGAAGCGGGTCATGCGCTATCTGCGTCCGAGGCTGAAGATTCCAGTGCTGATTCAGCGCCGGCTAACGAGTTTGAAAATTTAGGTTCAATCATCACAAAGTAATCAAAAAATACATTTTTTTAAAAACAAAAATAATTCATTTTAAATAACTTACACTAAATTTTACGTAATGCCATTAAACGATATTCGCAAGGAAATAGATTCTATTGATAGCCAACTTTTAGACCTTTTAGCGCAGCGCGTTGACTGCGTTCACACAGTTGGGGAAATCAAGAAGAAAGAAGGTCTGCAAATCTACGCTCCTGAGCGCGAAGAACTGCTTTTACAGAAGCTGGTGAACATGTCTGACGGTCGAATTCCTGAAAAATCTGTGCGGGCTATTTACCGCGAAATCATGTCCTGCGCACTGGCTCTAGAGGATGATCTAAAAATAGCTTACTTGGGGCCAGCTGGCACCTGGACACATCAGGCGGCGATCAAAAAATTTGGCCACTCCGTTGAATATTCTTCACAATCAAATTTTGCCGAGGTATTTGATCAAGTAGCTCGTAGGAAAGCAGATTATGGCGTGGTTCCAATCGAAAACTCTACTGAGGGAGCGGTTTCACACACCCTAGACCTCTTCGTAGACTCCCCTCTTAAAATCTGCGCCCAGATACTGATGCGTATCGAAAATGGCTTAATGGCGAGTATTCCGCGCGAAGAAATCAAAACACTGTATTCTCACCCACAAGTTTTTGGTCAGTGTCGCAACTGGATTCTCCAGCACTTTCCACAGGCTGACTTAGTAGAAGTTTCATCTACGACCAAAGCTGCAATGCTAGCGAAGAAATATGAAGCTGATGGTGCCGCTGCGATGGGCGGACCGCTTGCCGCTGAGATGCATGGGTTGTCGATGCTAGATGAATGCATACAAGACCGAGCCACTAACACGACGCGTTTCTTAGTGATCGGAGAGAAAACTTGTCCACCTACAGGGAAAGACCGCACTTCGATCTTATTCAGCACTAAAGACAAGCCAGGCTCACTGGTAAAGGCTCTGCAAATATTTGATTCAATCGAGGTTAATATGTCTAAGATTGAGTCTAGACCATCGAAACAACGCGATTGGGAATATAATTTCTACGTAGATCTGGCGGGTCATTGTGAAGATGAAAAGGTCGCCGCAGGAATAGAGAATCTCTCTGAATATTGCTCGATGGTGAAGATGCTTGGAAGTTATCCAGACGTTACAGAGTAGGCATTAATATTTACGCTGTTAGATGATTCTACTCATGCTCCCCCGCTCCTTTTAAGGCTGATAAACGCGACGAGGAAGTGAGTCTTTTGGTTTGTTAGCTCACAGACTTTTTCCAAGTAGCTATGATGCCTAAGCCACAGAGGAGAGCTCCTGCTATCATCGAGTAACCAACTCCTGCTTGACCATACATCACCATGCCTGCACCTAGAAGTAGTCCGTAGACTAGCAGTGAACCAAGAATCATATTGATGATTCCTAATCCAATATTAATCGGTGTGTGGGAGAATTGAATAGGGTTGCCTTCCGCTGCTGCTTCATCAGAAACTTTCTTCCATCCTGGTCCACCTGGATTTGTTTTTGAGATGAAATCACGAAGCACTGCTGTCTCGGTAGGCCTAGTGAAGATGGTAGCTAGAATCCATGCAGGTGTGGTGATCGCTACGATCCAGAGTGTGGACTCCCAGCCTTCGAATTGCCAGCCTGCATTTGATTGTCCTAGCTCAATGGTAACCGCCGCGATAAACGAGACGATCATTGCTGTGATTTCACTCCAAGCATTAATTCTCCACCAGAACCAGCGGAGGATGAAGAGCAGTCCTGTTCCAGCACCAATGTTAATGATGATGACAAAGACCTGCAGCGCACTCTCAAGTTTCAAGGCCAGCAGTGCTGTTGCTATCATCATCAAGACGGTGGAAACACGACCAACAAATACAAGCTGTTTTTCCGAGGAGCGTTTGTTGATAAATCTTTTCCAGAAATCATTCACTATGTATGATGACCCCCAATTCAAGTGAGTGGAGATAGTGGACATATAAGCAGCAATGAGCGAAGTGAGCACTAGCCCAAACCAACCGGGAGGAAGGTAGTTCAGCATTGCTGAGTATGCCAAGTCATGTGCTATCTTATCATCTGGCACATTCTCCTCATCGAACCCCGCTCTCAGGCTGGTAAGCCCATCCTTTTGGAAGTTTAAATCTCGCACCATTTTTTTATCCGCTAAAGATACTGAAGTGGGGTCGTCATTTATTTGTTCAATGATGGCTACAACCGATGGTGACTTCAAGAGGGCTTCTGCATCATTCACTTCCTTTAGACTACTCATTGGGAAAAGAACCATCGAAGCGAGGGCTACTATGATCCACGGCCACGGTCTGGCTGCATAGTGGACGATCTGAAAAAAGAGTGTAGCCCCCACTGCGTGCTTCTCATTTTTAGCGGCCAGCATCCGTTGGGCTAAATAACCACCTCCTCCTGGCTCAGCACCTGGGAACCATGCGGCCCACCACTGAACTGCTAATGGTAGGATGAATAATGCAATAACACCATTTTTCACGTCTGCCGTGGACATGTCAAAACTTGGTATTAAATCCAGCTTTGATTTTACATTTTCATGTGTGAAAAGATCAGCAAGCGATGACACTCCAGCAGCCTTCATATCAGGGTTATGGATAGCAAAATAAGCCGCAGCAAAGGCACCAATCATGGCCATAATAAACAAACAAAAATCAGTGAGAATCACTCCTTTAAATCCTCCCATAGAAGTGAATATAACAGTGACTGTCATCGCTATAGCTACTGACTCTACTGGGCTTAAACCCAGCATTACGCCACCAATTTTAATTGCAGCTAGTGTGACTCCAGCCATGACTGTGATGTTAAAAACAATACCTAGATATAGGGCTCTGAAGCCACGTAAGAATGCAGCTTCTTTACCAGAATAACGAAGTTCATAATACTCGACATCCGTCATCACATTACTTCTTCTCCAAAGCTTAGCATACAAGAAAACTGTCAGCATCCCGGTCAACACAAATGCCCACCACATCCAGTTAGACCAAACACCATGAATTCTAACAATATTGGTCACAAAATTTGGCGTGTCAGTGGAGAATGTGGTAGCCACCATTGAAAAACCTAAGAGCCACCATGGCATACTCTTACCAGATAAGAAAAAATCACCCGAGGATTTCCCTGCTTGCTTTGAAACAATAAAGCCAATAGCCATTGCAAAAACAAAGAACGCGATAAGGATGCCCAAATCGATGCCGGCTAATTCTCTAACTGCTAATAAATTTATCTTACCATTCATATTCGGTGTGATGCTAATATGGGGTGAGATTAGAGAGGTGGGTCAACGAGCACAAGCTCATAAGATATAATATTGGTAAGCCGCTAGTTTACTGATCAGCCTCCAATAAGTCATCTTCTTGGAGTTCGTGATTTTTGAAGTCCCAGAGTTTTTTGATGACTTCATTCACTGACTGCCATTGATCACTTCGGTTATGGCGGATTTCTAAGTCACTAACTTTTCCGTCAAGATAGATGTCGCAATATCTACGGTCTGGGGTATTCAGCGGGAAGAGAAGATGATAAGAGGATCTGTCGATGTTAATGAGCCTTGAGCCATGATATACTTTCTCAAAGAACCCTCTGGATTCATTGTTCGTGATCAACCTTACAACTCCATAACTATATAGATTCTTGTGGACTGAGCCGTTTGCTAAGATCGATATTTTATGGCCAATGGCCTCTGCAACTGGGACATTAAGCACGCCGTTCGCAATAGTGCCGACTAATCTAGTGTGATCGAAATCAATATGTTTGTGGGTCTTTTGGTTTTCTGTGATCGTCGTTTTTTCAGATGCCACGTTGAGGATACCGCGCCAGGTCTTAAGGTTTCTAAGGCTCCCATTAATAATAAAGTTTGCTGCTATTTTGTCAGAGGAAATATTGAAGTGCGTGTTCGGTCTATCATATGTGTGATCTAATTGCTGTTGAGGGACGATGAATCGAAATGTAAATGGCATACCTGGTTGGCTTGATTTACAGGCTACTTTCCATTGGAAGCTCAAATCAAACAATTTGCCCGCAGTTTCTTCAGCGCTGAGTCCAAGGCCATCCCAACTCACTTTCTGGAAGTAAGTGTTTCCGAGTAATTGAAACCGGATCCCGCCATCGACAGGCTTCCCAGCGAATGGGATAGACGCTGATAAGTCTGAAATCTGCTCAATGATATGCTCACCATTTCTTAGTATGAGGTTCACTTTCTTAACCTTAAGCCATTGGTTCGGCAGATCCTCGAGTTTAGGTTTCTCTGCGATCACAGGTTTTGGTGCGGGCTTCTGAGTTGGTTTGAGTTTAGGTTTATTAGTGTTGCTTCCATCAGGCCTTGCGGGTTTTGGTTGCAGAGCCGGGTTAGGACTTGGTGTGACTTGGGGGTTGGGAAGCTCTATAAATAACTTATTGTTACTTAGATTTTCCCTGAGCCATTTGAGATCAATGTCCACTTCTGCTTCATTTACTGTGGCTTCGGTGATATATACTGAACCAGAAAATAGCTCCCTCCATGACGGCGACACTCTAAGAGATTTTATCTTTATCCCCCCTTCCCCGATGCTTGTCTCAAGATTATTTAGCTCAATGTCGCTAAATGGTAACCAGAGGACGTTACCTACTTCCCAGGCGCTGTTCGTCTTTGTGTGAAGACGATTGGTGAGTTTGTTTTTTGCCCATGATGAATTTAACAAAGCAAGTGACAACAGGTAGGTCAGCAAAAATAATATAGCGAGAAAGGTTAGATATCTACGCCATTTAAATCTCCGCCCTGAAACAGACCTTGTCTTTTTTAGAGCTTTGGCTGATGTCTCTGTCACTCGGTTTAAAATGCAGGGTGGTTATTCTTTTAATTTCTTGGGGACAAACCGAATCATGAGTAAGTCGTCAGCCAGTGGCTTACCTTGACCTGATAATTCCTGTAATGAATAAATGAGCAGACCAAATTTCCCATCACCGGTTCTCCCTATGGCGATGTTCTCTTTGGTTTTCACCAGGTCCCCATCGTTAAAATACCTCCACTCTTGTCCACTCCACTCCCGGTAGATACTCTCTTTCGGAGACTTGATGTCCTTAATTCTTAACAAAGTGCCGTTACTGGATTCAAACTGGTCTTTCTCAGCAACATACTTCAGTGTCGATACTGGCATCCCTTGCCCAGTTACATTGATTACCCAAGTATTGTCACCGTCCCCGGTGAGGATGACCTGCACTTCGCCGCCTTCTACGCGTTTGTATGACCTCTGTTCCCATAGGCCTACATACTTATCATACTCAGCCTTGGTTAGCCCTAGCTTGGCATCATAAGGTGGGATAGGGTTGTCTTTGCCTGCCTTTTCCTGGTGGCCCTTGAACCACTCAGGATCACCTATTTGAGCTTGCTTCAGAAGCTCTCGGAATTTCAAAAACTCAACAGGAATATTCAGATTTACCACTTCACCTTTCGTTATATTACCTGGCTCTAGATATTGCCCCAAAATAGCTGGAGGGTCAGCAGCGTAGAGGCCGGAAGTAGCCAGTGATAGTATGATGAGGAGATAGGTGGTGAATTTCATGAAAGTGGTTATTTGTATTCGTTATTTATATCCGTTAATTTAGGTGGAATCGATAGCAACGCAAGCGTCAATGCATGAGATTATTCTGTAACTATGCGAGCCATCTATTTGAATCCTCTAGCCTAACACCTTATTCCAGTCGGAAATACGGTCTGCTTGGGCAGCAAAGAGTGCGTCCGTGCTATCTAGAACTTTCACCGACTCTATTTTATCTCCACCAACGATTGCATTTACCACATCTATCCCTTCGGTCACGGCACCGAAAACGGTGTGTTTCCCATCTAGATGGGGGGTCGGCACATGTGTGATGAAAAACTGCGAGCCGTTGGTATTTGGTCCAGCATTCGCCATAGATAGGATTCCTGGCTTCTCATGCTTGAGCCATGGCTTACATTCACATTCAAATTTATATCCTGGTCCGCCAGTCCCTGTGCCAGTGGGGTCTCCACCCTGCACCATGAAGTCTGAGATCACTCGGTGAAATTTTAATCCATCGTAGTATCCTCTCTTCACAAGGTTGAGGAAGCTAGCGCAGGTCACCTGTGCATCGTTAGCAAACATCGTTATGGTCATCTCGCCTTTCGAGGTCGTCATACTTATCTTTATATCAGAAATATCGTTCATAGTGGCTGTAGGCAACACTCTTGAACCCGAGATCACAACTCAATTCTTAAAAAAAATGATTAATTTTAGTGAAATAACCACATTTGTCTTGATTTCTAGTCCTATCTGGCTAGCTTCCGCTTTCCATGGCCAGAAAATCAGGTAAAGCCAAGACACGTAAGTCAGTAGCTAAACGCTTCAAAGTAACTGGAACTGGTAAACTACTCCGCCGCAAGCAAGGCAAACGCCACCTTCTTCAAAAGAAGAGTTCAAAGCGTAAGCGTTCCCTCGGGAAAGCATGCCTTGCATCAAAAGCAGACGCACCAAGAATTAAGGAATCACTTCCTTTCCACTAGGTTCATCCGTAGTTTACTAATGCAGTAACAAGAAGCTAGGCAATCATATTGACCAAGCACCCCTGTTCGCAATTCGAGCAGACTCTACACAGCCTTTTCAGCCTAGCTGGAATATTACAGACGAGACTGTGGGAGATAGGATTAAAACAGTCTGTTAAAGAAAAATAGAACAAATGCCAAGAGCAACCAACAGTCCGGCATCACGCGCCCGTCGTAAGAGAGTACTTCTCCGTGCGAAGGGTTTCCGTGGTTTCCGTTCAAAGCTATACCGCTACGCGAAAGACGCTGTTATAAAAGCACGTCAATACGAATACCGTGACCGCAAAAAGCGTAAGGGACAATTCCGTCGCCTCTGGATTCAGCGTATTTCCGCTGCATCTCGTGCACAGGAAATCACTTACTCTCGCTTCATGGAAGGTGTGAAAGCAGCTAACATCGATGTGGATCGTAAGATCCTCGCTGACCTAGCGGTCAACGATATTGCTGCATTTAACGCAGTCGTAGACCTCGCGAAAGCCGCGCTTGCTAAGAAAAACGCAGCGTAACTAAGCATTCTAGTTCAAACTAGAATTAACAATACTTAATAATCAGCCGCTTGGAGAAATCCTTGCGGCTGTTTTATTTTGTCGTCTTCTCAATAGAGACTTGTACGACAAACCTGTCTCCCAAATGCCACCTCACCAAAGAGCTTCTATGGTTTGGCTGTCTAGCTTATTGATCGTATTGAGTGAGGTTTTCCGCACTGTCTCGCGAAACCAGTTAATATTATCGATGCCTAATACCATTTGAACAGTGATAGTGGTTTGATAGAAAAACAAAATAGT
>TARA_B110000879_G_scaffold114262_1_pt1 | contig 10071 bp, 11 predicted proteins | sample TARA_B110000879 | Tara Oceans TARA_B110000879 (sample SAMEA4398094) | marine metagenome | biome: Polar Biome; feature: [SRF] surface water layer (ENVO:00010504); material: water (ENVO:00002006), including particulate matter (ENVO:01000060) such as... | depth 5 m
CAACTGAAGCATTATAATCTTTGTAAAAATCTTTAGCTTCTTTTTTGATCTCTCTAATTGCAACATTCCTTTCCTTTCCTTCACTAGGTAATGCTGCAATTGCTCTATTCATCTTGAATGACCAGTACATTATTTCTGATCCCATAAATACAGCTTCATTTAGGTAAGTTCTGTTTAAAGCAATTTTTTTGTTTGTGTTGTAAGCGCTTTCAATTAAGTTTAAGGCCTCGCCATATTTATCAATTCTTGATTGATCTTTAGCAACCCAAGATCTGAAATCGTCTTCAATTGCTACTTTTTTATCATGAACTTTCATTGACTTTAATCCTTTTGATTGTCCAATAAAGTATTTCCAGTAGTTAGAAGTTTGCGCATATTTTGAAGCATACTGAATTTTCACTTTTTTAGAAGCATTCATCCCGGCTTTCATAATTGCTAATTTCTCTTCACGGATATCAACAGTAGTTGGGTTTGTGATATCTAATGCCTCTTGAACGCCATAAGATGTTAAGTATCTATCAGTACTTCCAGGGAAACCGAAAATCATAGTGTAGTCACCATTATCTACACCATCTAGCTGTATAGGCAAGTGATGTTTTGGTTTGTAGGCAATATTTTCAACTGAGTATTCGGCTGGTGTTCCATCTGGAGCGCTGTAAATACGGTATAAAGCAAAATCTCCAGTGTGTCTAGGCCACATCCAGTTGTCAGTGTCCCCCCCAAATTTACCAATTGATGATGGTGGAGCCCCAACTAAACGAACATCTTTAAATGTTTCGTAGGTCATGATATAAAAGTCATTTCCTCCAAAGAAAGATTTTACCCTTGAATTGTAGTGTGTATCTGCAGTTTTCTCATCAACAATAGTTTTTGAGATTTCTCTAATTTTTGCTGATCTTTGTTTTTCTGTCATATCATCAGTAAGTTCTGCTAATACACGAGCAGTCACGTCATCAATACTTACTAAAAATGATGCCGTCAATCCTTCATTTACCAGTTCTTCATCACGACTCATTGCCCAAAAACCATCTTTTAAGTAGTTATTACTAACACTTGAATGTTCTTGAATAGAGCCGAATGCACAATGGTGATTGGTAAGCATTAATCCTTCTGATGAAATCATTTCAGCCGTACAGAATCCTCCTAATGATACAATTGCATCCTTAAGTGATGAGTTATTTACAGAATACAAGTCTTCAGCAGTAAGCTGAAGACCATGTGCTTGCATATCGTTTTCATTCATTGCTTTTAATAACTGTGGAAGCCACATTCCCTCATCAGCCATTGCTGATAAAGAGAAAAATCCTGCCATTACTATTGATAAAATTTTATTTGTCATTTTTTTATTTTTTATTTAACGCAAATTTAATGAAACAGACTGTTTTAAGTAATTTAGGGTCTTTTGTTTTTATCGAGATGTTAACAATTTTTTAGCGTATTTTTGTGGCAATTATGAGTGATACAAATCTAACAAGGATAAATAAATTTTTATCAGAAATTGGTTACTGTTCTAGAAGAGCAGCTGACAAATTAATTGAACAAGGTAGAGTAAAAATAAATGGTGAGGTTCCTGAAATGGGAACTAAAATATCAGATGAAGATGAAGTAAGTGTAAATGGAAAGTTAGTGCACAGAGCTATAAAGAAGAAAATGGTATATATTGCCTTTAACAAGCCAGTAGGTATTGTTTGTACAACTGACCAAATGCGGGAAAAAAATAATATTATTGATTATATTAATTATCCAACTCGTATTTTTCCGATTGGAAGATTGGATAAGCCTTCAGAAGGCCTTATTTTTTTAACGAATGATGGCGATATTGTTAACAAAATTTTGCGTGCCAGAAACAATCATGAAAAAGAATATGAAGTTACAGTCAGCAAGCCAATAACGAAGGAATTTATCGAAGCTATGGGAAATGGAGTGCCAATTTTGGATACTGTTACACGTAAATGCTTCGTTAAACAAACGGATAAAAAGAAGTTCAAGATTATTTTAACACAAGGATTAAATAGACAAATACGTAGGATGTGTGAGTATTTGGAATATGATATAAGAAAGCTGAAAAGGGTTAGAATTATGAATATTAATTTAGATATTCCTATAGGAGAGTATCGTAATTTTACCGCTAGAGAATTAAATCAAATTAATCAGTCAGTAGAACACTCTATTAAAACTTTTGAAGAAGGAAAATAGATTAGTCAAGTCCATCTAAAACCAGGTCCCATAACTCTTTACGAGCAACTAAACAGGCAATAGCAGTTTCTTCTACTTCTTTCCATTTTTGCTTATTTTCCCCACATAAATTACTAATGAGCTCCAAAGCTAAAGGCCCATGCTCTCCTCCATCTAATTCTATGTGTCTTTTTAAGTAGTAAATAAACTTATCAAGCTTATGTTCTTTGCTTAAATCATTTACAATTGCAGTAAACATGTCTGGTATTAAATCCTCACGTCCAAAAGTAAAGGCTGCTGCAATTTTATGCGCCTCCCCACTATTTAGAATATCAAAAGTAGTTGCTAAAAATGAGTCAATAGCTTTATTTACTTTAGGTAGTTTTCCGCCTGAAACACTATTGACAAACTTCTCAATGTTATTGGTATTAGCCCCACATTCTTCCATTGCATCCAAATACATTTCATAATGAGAAGAAGGATTACCCACAGCATCTACATCACTCTCCTCTTCTAAAACTATTGAGTTAATCAGCCTTCTTATTTTAGTATTTCCAATAGGCTTCCAAGGTAAGGTTGTACAAGTAAGCTCAATTTGTAGTCCTTTTAATAAAGACATGAAATCCCATACTGCATATACATGAATCTCCATAAGCTTTTGGATATCCTCAATGGTGTTTAATTGGTTGTATAAAGGATGATTAATAACTGCTTTTTTATGCTCAGAAATCTGAGTATTTATATGTTGAATATTGTTATTCATTATTAATTATTTATTTTTTAGAACAGGTACAGCCGAACATGCCTCCCCAAACATTAAGCTACTTACTGTATTTTGTAGTTTTTTTGTAATTGCAATATATAGCGCTTCAGTTAAAGGGATTTGTCCGCAGCCTTTTACTATTACTTTTTTACTTTCAAATTCAGAGGCATTAATCGAATTAATATTATTTGTAAAAATTTGCTGAAATACATCTTCTTTTATACCAAAATGGATATCAGAATTAACTGAATTTAAGTAAGAAGTAACCAGCATAAAAGCCCACATGGGCACAATTGCATCGGTACTACAATTAAGAGCTACAGTTGTGTTTCTATAAATAGAAAAATCAAATTCCTTTAAACTTTTCCTGTACTCTTTTTCTTTTAGTATAATTCCTTGGAAAAGGAAATCTTTTAAATCTAAAACAGCAATAGGTTTTGTTGGCGCATAATCAGTCAGATCCATAGTGATTAGACTACTGTTTGCCACTCTATTTACAATTTCTCTACTCATTGGTTATAACATTCCAAGCTCTAGCTTGGCCTCTTCACTCATCATTTCTTTCGTCCAAGTTGGCTCAAAAGTTATTTCTACTTCTACCTTTTTTACTGCAAGAATCACCTTTACTTTTTCTTCAATCTCAATAGGTAAACTTTCAGCAACTGGGCAATTTGGGGATGTTAATGTCATGGTAATTTTTACATCACATTCATGACTTACTTCAATATCGTAAATCAAACCAAGGGCATAAATATTTACAGGTATTTCAGGATCGTAAATCTCACAAATTACCTCAACAACTTCTTCCCCTATTCTTTGTAATTCTTCTTCTGTTTTCATCTGACTAATTGTTAAACGCAATAGCGAATAATTTCATTTTTTTTATCATAGAGACCAATCCATTTGCACGTGTAGCAGATAGCTGCTCTTTTAACCCTATCTCGTTTATAAAATCAAGTTTTGCAGTTGCAATATCTTTGGGCTCCTGATTGGACAATACATTTATAAGTATAGCTACAATTCCTTTTGTCATAATAGCATCACTATCTGCAGTAAAGATTATTTTACCTTGAGTATGTTCTGCATGAAGCCAAACTCTACTCTGACATCCTTTTATAAGATTGTCTTTTGTTTTGTACTTCTCCTTAATTGGCGCCAGCTCTTTACCTAGGTCTATTAGGTATTCGTACTTCTGCATCCAGTCGTCAAACAATTCAAAGTCTTCAATAATTTCTGCTTGTATTTTTTGTATTGTACTCATTTAGGATAACATCATTTTTGCTTTTTTAATGGCATTTATACAAATATCAATTTCATCCTTTGTATTGTACACTGCTAAAGAAATGCGAGCTGTTCCAGGAATATTAAATTTATCCATAATAGGTTGAGTACAATGATGACCTGTTCGTATTGCTACACCCATTTTATCAACAATCATACCAATATCATATGGATGTAATCCCTTAATATTAAAAGAAATAATTGCTGATTTATTTTTAGCTGTTCCGTAAATTTTTAGTCCTTCTATTTTCAATACTTGTTCTGTTGCATATTGTAAAAGCCCTTCTTCATACTTAGCAATGTTGTTTATCCCCAGTCCTGTAATGAAATTAATTGCTGCCTTAAAAGCAACTACTCCTGCAATATTTGGTGTTCCTGCCTCAAATTTATGGGGAAGTCCAGCATAAGTAGTCTTCTTAAAGCTTACTTCTTTTATCATTTCTCCACCACCTTGATACGCCGGCAATTCATTTAAAAGATCCTCCTTTCCGTAAAGGACACCAACTCCTGTAGGTCCGTACAATTTATGTGCTGAAAAACAATAGAAGTCAGCATCTAAATTTTGCATATTTATTGAAATATGTGAGGCTGCTTGAGCACCATCAATTAGCACTTTTGCTCCAACTGCTTTTGCTTTTTTAATAATTTTTTCAATAGGGTTTATAGTCCCCAATGTATTTGAAATATGAGATATAGCAACTAATTTTGTGTTTTTAGAAAGAAGATTTCCAAATTCAGTAATGTCTAAAGTCCCATTATCCAATAATGGAATAACTTTTAGCGTTGCTCCACTTTGTTCGCAACACATTTGCCAAGGAACTATGTTTGAGTGATGCTCTAATTCTGAAATAATAATTTCATCTCCTTTATTTAATAGGGATCTATATCCACTTGCAACTATGTTGATAGAGTCAGTAGTCCCTTTGGTAAAGATGATTTCATGAGAGTGTTTTGCGTTTATGAAATTCTGTATAGTAATTCTTGTTTCCTCAAATTTATCGGTTGCTAATCCGCTTAAAAAATGAACCCCCCTGTGTACATTTGAATTTTCATTTTGGTAATAATTGCTTTCGGCAGTAATAACTGAATTCGGTTTTTGAGTAGTTGCTCCATTATCAAAGTACACCAATTCATGTCCATTTACCTTGCGGCTTAGGATAGGAAATTGTTTTCGTATTTGGTTAATGTCTAGCATTTATAAGCTGAAATCTAAATCAACATTTAATTTTTTAGCTAGTAGTTTTTTGGCTAGTGATTTAACCTGTTCTACTGAGATGTTTTCTATCGCTTCAGATGCAAATGCATAGGTTAATACTGCTTTCGCTTCTTCAATTCCTATCCCTCTACTTCTCATATAAAAAAGCGCATCGTCATCTAATTGGCCTATTGTACAGCCATGACTACACTTTACATCATCAGCATAAATTTCCAGTTGAGGCTTACTATCAATACTTGAAGTGTCACTTAAAAGTAAATTATTATTAGACTGGAAAGCATCAATTTTTTGAGCATCAGGGCGAACCATAATTTTACCATTAAATACCCCTTTAGAATTGTCCAAATAGACTCCTTTATACATCTCATTACTTCTGCAATGTGCACTTTTATGATCTACAAAAGTATGATTGTCAGCTAACTGATTATTGTTTAGTATTGAGACTCCATTCATATTGCTTTCGCAATTAGAACCGTTTTGCTCAAAATTTAAATTATTTCTAATAAAAGAACCTCCAAAAATAAGGGTGTTAATGTTGCAAGTTGAATCCTGTTCTTGATATACATTCACAGTGTCAATTAGTTGAGATTCTGCAGTATTATTCTGTATTTTATTGTATTCTACTTTAGTGTTTTCAGCGCAATTTATCTGAGTAAAATGATTTACAAAAGAAGCCGAATTGTTTAGGTTTTGTAATCGTTCTATAAATTTAACTTCTGAATTTTCGCCAATAGAAATTTGGTTTCTATATTGAGAAAAACCATTTACTGTTGTCGAGAAAAACAAGATTTCAATAGGATTTTCTAATGCTGTATTTTTATCTACTGAAATAGTAAAGCCATTTTTAGAAAGAGCTTTGTTAAGTTGTAATATACTGTCAGTATTTGCACTTTCAAATTCTGAAAAACCATTAATATTTACACCTTTTATTGATGGAGAATTTATCAGTCTTCCATCAGAAAAAATAACTTTATTTTTAAGCCCTAAGGAGTATTTTTCTATTACTGAAGAATCAATAATTGTCCCTTTATTTTCAATGCTATATTCGTTAGCAATTACTTTTTTTAAAGAAGTATATTTCCACTCTTCATCTTTAGTTGTCGGAAATCCATTTGATAGAAAAGAAGTAAGTATTTCTCTTTTTTCAGCAGAAATCTGAATACCTTCAGAATACGATTTTATATTTTTAATTAAGCCCACTTTTTATCCGCTTCTTTAGTTATCCAATCGTATCCTTTTTCTTCTAGTTCTAAAGCTAATTCTTTACCTCCTGATTTTATAATTCTTCCATTATGTAAAACATGTACAAAGTCAGGAACAATGTAGTCCAATAACCTTTGATAATGCGTGATAACGATTGTTGCATTATCTCCAGTTCTTAATTTATTGACTCCGTTCGCAACAATTCTAAGTGCGTCAATATCTAAGCCTGAATCTGTTTCATCCAAAATTGCAAGTTTAGGCTCTAGCATTGCCATCTGAAAAATTTCATTTCTTTTCTTTTCTCCACCAGAAAACCCTTCATTCATGTTCCTAGATAAATATCCCTTTTTGATGCTTAATAGTTCCATTTTTTCACGCATCATTTTTAATAAATTTTTAGTAGGAAGTGGTTCTAGTCCTTGCGCTTTTCTTTTTTCTGTTATAGAAGTTTTGATAAAGTTAGAAACCGAAATTCCTGGAATTTCAACTGGATACTGAAAAGAAAGAAATATGCCGTTATGGGCTCTTTCTTCAGGGTCTAATTCTAATAAATTTTCCCCATCAAAACTTATAGCCCCTCCTTCTACTTCATATTCCTCTTTTCCTGCTATGACAGCTGAAAGTGTACTTTTACCCGAGCCATTAGGACCCATGATTGCATGTATTTCTCCTGCTTTTACTTCTAAATTTATTCCTTTAAGGATTTGATTACCCTCAATACCTGCTTTCAATTCTTTTATTTGTAACATAGTTTATTTTTTAACCTACTGAACCTTCTAGGCTGATTTCTAATAATTTTTGTGCTTCTACTGCAAATTCCATTGGTAATTGGTTGAGTACATCCTTACAATAACCATTTACGATTAGTGCAATTGCTGCTTCTGTTCCGATGCCTCTTTGGTTACAGTAAAATATCTGGTCTTCTCCAATTTTTGATGTAGTTGCTTCATGCTCCACTTTTGAAGAGTTATTCTTCACTTCAATGTAAGGGAAGGTATGAGAACCACATTTATTTCCCATTAGTAAAGAATCACATTGAGAGAAATTTCTTGAGTTGGTTGCCCCTTTTGAAATACGCACTAGTCCTCTATAATTTCCTTCACTTTTTCCTGCTGATATTCCTTTCGCAATTATTGTGCTCTTAGTGTTTTTACCTAAGTGAATCATTTTTGTACCTGTATCTGCTTGTTGTCTGTTATTAGTTACTGCAACTGAGAAAAATTCTCCTATAGAATTATCTCCCTTCAAAATACAAGAGGGATACTTCCAAGTAACTGCTGAGCCTGTTTCTACTTGTGTCCACGAGATTTTTGCACTCTTATGACAAATACCTCTTTTAGTTACAAAGTTGAATACTCCACCAACTCCTTCAGCATTTCCTGGATACCAATTTTGTACAGCGAATACTTTATATCTGCATTATCCATTGCAATTAATTCCACTACAGCTGCATGCAACTGATTTTCATCTCTCATAGGCGCAGTACAACCTTCAAGGTAACTTACTTGAGAACCTTCATCTGCTATTAATAATGTTCTTTCAAATTGTCCCGTTCCAGCTTCATTAATCCTGAAGTAGGTAGAAAGCTCCATAGGGCATTTTACTCCCTTAGGGATGTAGCAGAAAGACCCATCAGAGAATACTGCTGCATTTAATGCAGAAAAGAAATTATCCCTAGCGGGGACAACACTTCCTAAATATTTTTTCACCAATTCTGGATGATCTTGTATGGCATCAGAAATAGGACAAAAAATAATACCTTTTTCTGCCAAGGTTTCTTTAAAAGAAGTGGCTACGGAAACAGAATCCATTACTATATCAACTGCAACATTTGCCAATTTATTTTGTTCATCAATAGAAATACCAAGTTTATCAAACATCTCTTTCATTTCAGGGTCTAAATCATCTAAACTATCTAAAACTGGTTTTTGTTTTGGCGCTGAATAATAGATAATTTCCTGATAGTTAGGTTTTGTGTAGTTGATATTTGCCCAATTCGGCTCCTCCATCTCTAACCAAGCATTGTACGCTTTTAATCGGTATTGAAGCATCCATTCTGGCTCATTTTTTTTTGCAGAAATAATACGAACGACATCTTCAGATAGTCCTTTTGGGATGGTATCCGATTCTACATCAGTTGTAAAGCCATATTTGTATTCACTTGAAGTTACTTTTTCTAATAACTTATCTTCCGATTGTCTTTTTTGTTCACTCATGTTTTATAAATTATTATAGAGAAAAGCTTTCTCCGCAACCACAGGTTCTGCTTGCGTTTGGGTTATTGAATACAAACCCCTTTCCATTTAATCCGTCAGAAAATTCTAATGTTGTGCCAACTAAATATAAAAAACTTTTTTTGTTGATCAAAAGTCTAATTCTATTGTCTTCAATAAGCTCATCATCTTCATTTTTGTTATTGTCAAAATCTAATTTATAGCTTAATCCAGAGCACCCGCCACTTTCTACTCCTACGCGAACAAACTCTTTATCTTTTTCATCTTTATCTAGTAAGTAAAGAAGCCTATCTCTTGCAGGATCACTTATATTTATCATTGTTTTAGAATTGTTCAAATTTAGGAGTGCAAATGTACAAATTTTAAATCAGATAATTGTGTATCTTTGTCAGCATGAGTTTACTTGAAGATAAAGGCATAAACACCACTCCAATTTCAAAATTAGGAGAATTTGGTTTGATTGATCATCTGACTAAAAATATTAAAGTTAAAAATGCAAGTTCTGTAAAGGGAATAGGTGATGATGCCGCTGTTATTGATGTGGGAGATAAGTATCAGTTAATTAGTACCGATATATTAGTTGAAGGTGTTCATTTTGACTTATCATACATGCCCCTTAAGCATTTAGGATATAAATCTGTTGCCGTTAATGTTTCTGATATATGCGCTATGAATGGTGTCGCTAAACAGATTACCTTAGGCTTAGCTATGAGTAATCGTTTTACTGTTGAGGCTCTTGATGAGTTTTATGAAGGAATTAGATTAGCATGTGAACACTATGGAGTTGATTTAGTAGGTGGAGATACCACCTCTTCAACATCAGGTTTAATGATAAGTGTTACAATACTAGGGGAGGTTGAAAAAGAAAATGTAGTATATAGAAGTGGAGCCAAAGTAAATGATTTAGTAATTTGCACAGGTGATTTGGGGGCGGCCTATTTGGGTTTGCAGCTTCTCAATAGAGAGAAAGAGATGTTTAAAGAAAATCCAACTATGCAGCCTGACTTGTCAGGCAATGATTATGTATTGAAAAGACAACTAAAGCCAGAAGCAGGAATTAAGTATATTAAAATTTTAAAGGATCTGAATATTACTCCTAATTCAATGATAGATATTTCTGATGGTCTTTCTTCTGAAATTTTACATTTAGCAAAATCATCAAAAGTCGGAATTACTATTCATGAAGATAAAATACCTGT